>Ga0307986_10002286_pt1 | contig 13747 bp, 13 predicted proteins | sample EllFjometageno82_FD_203170 | JGI IMG/M metagenome (GOLD analysis project Ga0307986, IMG submission 203170) | Marine microbial communities from Ellis Fjord, Antarctic Ocean - #82 | ecosystem: Environmental > Aquatic > Marine > Unclassified | place: Southern Ocean | collected 2014-10-09
TTCTTTGGTCAATAATAAGATTTGGTGTGACTAGTTTAAAGAGTTCAACAACTGTAGATTTGAAAAGTATATATATACGAATAAATTTAATACCAGCTGAATTTGAAATCAAAGATCCACCTATAATTGTTAAAAAAATAAAAAATAAATAAAAATTTTCTGGTGGCTTATAAGATGATATTCCTGAATTACTTACACTGCTAGAAACGTTCAAAAAAATATTTAAAAATGAAATTTGACCAATTGAAAAAAAAAGAACTAAACTAAAAAAAATTATTCCTCCGAGTATTATAATGTCCTCATAATGTTTTTTAATATTACTAAAGTTGGAAAAAAGATTATAAAAAAAATAAATATTTAAAGCAGAAAAAATTAGTCCAAAACTTAAAATAACTTTTTGTGAAGAAAATTTAATAATGTCAGACAGAGAATTCATTGGTAAAAAAGCACCAGCCGAACTTACTGTCATTGATAAATTTAAGCTATTAAAGAGCCTTATGCCAGAAAAATTGAACAAAATAAAAATTATTGCTGTTAAACAGGAATAAAGAAAAAAGACTTTTATAATAATTTTTTTTTTTTCTTTAAAAAGATTCGTAGCTTTGTCGGGATTAAAAACAATATGAGTTAACTTATAGTCATTTTTAAAATTTGAAAAAATAAGTATTAAAAAAATTAAAAAAAATAAACCTCCTATCCAATGTGATGTTGATCTCCAAATTATTAATGTTGGATCTAGAAATTTTACGTTTGTAAATATAGTAAACCCAGTTGTCGTTAAGCCTGACACCGCCTCAAATAAGGAGTCAATAAATGATATCTGATAATAGCTAAAATAATATGGAATAGATATTAACAGAGAAATAAAAAAATAAACTATTAGAATTAAAAATAGTTGTTCATGTAACTTGATATTTTTATTTGCATTTTTACTAAAAAAGTAAAAAAAAAATGCCAAAAATGATGAAATAAATAAAGTTAGTAAATATGAGTTTAGGTTTAAATAGTGATCAAAATAGGAAGAATAAAGAATGTTTACAAATGACAGTATAGATATTGGCCAACATGACAAACCTAAATAATAAGATATGCCTTTAAAATTCATTTCTATATTGAACTAATTCTAAATAAACTTTCAACTTCTTTTAAGAGTTCTCTTTTAGCAAGAAACACCACAAGATCATCTTTTTCAAATACAAAGTCAGACCTTGGAATAATAACTTTTCCAGCTCTTAACACAGAACCTATTCTAATATGCTCTGGAATATTAGACTCTCTCAATGATTTATTGAGTAGTTCCGATTTTTCTACAATTTCAGCTTCAATAAATTCATATTCTCCATCTAATACAGAATATACAGTCTCAATTGTTCCTTTGTGAACATGTTCCATTATTCTTGATACAGTTGTCATCCTTGGATCAACAAGATCATCAATGTTTAATGATTTTTGTAATAGACTATAGTTAGATTTATTTACTATAGCGATCGTACGTTTTGTAGGGCTATATTTTTCAGCCAATACACAAACCATAATATTATCTTCATCATCATTTGTGAGTGCTAATATTGTGTCTATTTCTTCAATATTTGCTTCTTTTAAAATTTCCTCATTGAGAGCATCTCCACATATAACAATCGAAGAACTTAACTCTGTAGCAATAAGTTCTGCCCTATCTTTATTTTTTTCAATTATTTTAACTCTAGCTCCCTCGAAGCTAGATTCTAAAAATTTAGCTAAATTCAAACCTATATTTCCTCCTCCAACTATAAGTATTTTTTTTGCAGTTTTTTCTTCGTGGCCAAATGCTTTTAAAATTTGTGTAATTTGATCTGCGCTAACAACTACATAAGCTTTATCACCTTCTAAAAGCTTGTCATTTTTTTTTAAAAAAATAAACTTGTCTTCTCTAACGGTTCCTACGATGTTAGCTTTAAAATCTGGAAATTTTTCAGTTAAATTTTTTAATGACAAATTAATAACGGGACAATTCTTTTCTACAGCAATTTCTAAAACTTTGATTTTCCCTTCCGCGAAAGGAACATTGTCTAATGCTCCTGGAGCTTCTAATTTTCTAAAAAGTGATTTTGCTACTTCAATTTCTGGTGAAATAATTACATCTATGGGTAAATTAGATTTATTATAAAGTTTGCTCCACTTACCCTCTAAAAACTCTTGAGATCTAATTCTTGCAATCTTTTTATTGATGCTAAACAAACTATGGGCTAACTGACAAATTATCATATTTGTTTCATCATTTCTTGTCACGGCTATAATCATTTCTGCATTCTCAGCGCCAGCATTTTCAAGGACAGAAGGAAAAGTTGCTCTACCTACTACTCCTTTTACGTCCTGAGTTTCATTAATTTTTTTGATATCTTCAGATGATTGGTCAATAACAGTAACGGAATGACCTTGCGTAGATAATTGTTTGCTAATTGAAAAACCGACTTTACCGGCTCCACATATAATTATATTCATTTTTAATTAAGGCCTTTTATACCTAAAGATTTTAATTTTCTATGAAGAGCTGATCTTTCCATTCCTATAAAATCAGCTGTTTTTGATATATTTCCGTTATTTTTCTTTAGTTGATTAACTAAATAATTAATTTCGAACTGTTCTCGTGCTTCTTTAAGCGGATAAGCTAAAGTGTTACTTAAAACATCGTTGTCTTTCAAAGACTCGGGGTTTTCTTTTAGAATCTCAGTAAGTAATTTATTTGTATCTTTTTTATCTTCATGAATAGAAAGTATTGTTACTCTCTCAATTAAATTTCTAAGCTCTCTAACATTGCCTGGCCAATTATAACTATATAGTAGATCGTTATTCTCATCTATTTGTGCTTCTTGGACCCCATTGATCTCTGCTACTTTTTGCTTAAAATATTTTATTAGTAGGGGAATATCCTCTGTTCTAGATTGAAGTGAGGGTAGGATTACGGGAACAACATTTAATCTATGAAAAAAGTCTTCTCTAAATTTTTTTTCTTCAATTAAAATCTTCAAATTTTTTGAAGTAGAAGAAATAATACGAACGTTAACATAAATATCTTTTGTGCCATTTATTCTTTTAAATTTTTGATCAATAAGCGTTCTCAAAATATTTGACTGAATTTCTAAAGGAATTTCTGACACTTCATCTAAAAGCAATGTTCCGTTATTTGCTTTTTCTAAAACTCCATAATCTATATTTCCATTTGCGTACTCCTCTCCGAAAAGAAGTTTTTCATATTTTTCTTCTTGAAGTAATGCTGAATTAAAAACTATAAATGGCTTTTCAGATCTAGAGGAATTTTTATGGATCTTTCTAGCTACAAGCTCTTTTCCAGTCCCAGTTTCACCGCTAATTAAAACTCTACTTTCAGCAGCTGATAACTTTTCAATAGTTTTTTTTATTTTTAAAATTCCTACGCTTCTTCCAATAAGGTCAAATGAGTGAAATAATTTATTTTCAACTTTATCTTTTTCTTTTTTTACAGCGGTAAGTTCTAAAGCTCGTTTAACATAATTCAATAATTTTTCAGATGAAAAAGGCTTTTCTACAAACTCATATGCTCCCAATCTAATAGCTTCTACTGCAACTTGAACATTAGCATGTCCAGAGATCATGATTACGGGTAAAGATTTGTTTTTATTCATCAATAATTTTAATAAGTCTATACCGTCTTTATCACCTTTATCTAATTTAATATCTACCAAGGCTAGGTCAGGTAGTTTTTTCTTCACTTCACTTACAGCCTGGGCAAAATTTGCAGCAGATCTTACAGAATACCCTTTTTCTTCCAGAATATTGCAAATTAGAAATCGTATATCAGAGTTATCGTCTATTACTAATATTTCTTTTTTCATTAAATAATTTTAGGAAATACAATCGATACTTTTGCACCAGGATTCTTATTAGAAATTGTCAATTCTCCTTTGTGCTCATTTATAATTTTTATAACTATTGGAAGGCCAAGTCCTGTTCCGTCTTTTTTAGTTGTATAATATGGTGTCATTACTTTAGAGGTATCTTTAATACCTAGGCCATTATCAGCTAGCGATATGTTTATATAATCTTTATTTTCATCAATTTCTATATTGATTTTACCTTTAAAAAGCTTGTTTTTTTCTTTCTTTTCGGCAATTGAGTCTTCTGAATTTTTAATAAGATTTATAAAAGCTCTATATAGTTGTTCCTCATCACCATTAATAATTATTTTCTTCTTCTTACTGATTAAAATAATTTCATTTTTTGAGGACATTTTATAAAAGTCTGTAGCTCTTTTAATTACAAGGTCGATTCCAATTTTTTTAAAAATTGGGCTCGGCATCCTTGCGAAGCTTGAAAATTCATTAACCAAATTCTCTATATCTTTGATCTGTCTATTAATTGTTGACAAATAATTTTTAAACTCATCTTGCCCTTCTGCAATTTTGTTGTGAAATTTATCTTGTAGTCTATCAATAGATAATTGAATAGGTGTCAAAGGATTCTTGATTTCATGAGCAAGTTTTCTAGCTACACTTTCCCAGGCAGAATAACGTTCTGCTATTAAAAGTTTATCTTGTTGTTTTTTTAATCTCTGTATCATGTTATTAAAATTTTTATTGAGCTTAGAAAATTCTTCGTCTGTTTCGGACTCTGGTACTCTACTGTCTAAAAATCCTTTGCTAATATTATCAGACGCAGTTATCAAATTTATTATCGGTTTGGTAAGCCTGTCAGCAAAAGCAATCGCTACTATTGTTGAAATAAATAAAAGTAACGCAACAACTAAAATATAAATTATTGCAAAAGTTACTTTTATACCTGTTTGTTTATTTTCAACGGTATAATAGAAATTTACTGCCTGTTCTGTTTCGTTCAAAAAATTTACAATTTCTGGATCAACGTTTCTCGAAATATATAAATAAGTATCAATTAAAGAATTTAATTTAATCATAGCAGAAGTTTTGTTTTCAATGTTATTAGAGATCAACACAGGTATACCATCTAAAGCTTTATTAAATTCTTCTTCTGAAGGGCGCGCAAAGCTTTGTTTGTTTTCAGTATCTGAAAATATTATATTATTAGAACTATCTATTAAAAATATATCATCTACTCTTCTTAGTAATTTTTCTGATCTTGCTATATTTTTAAATCTGTCTGGAGAATCATAAAATAAAGTTGAGGCTCTATTTAAACCAACGCTCATTAAAAAAACATCTGACTCAACTATATTTTTGTTTTGTGTTAAATAATTTTGCGCAACATCGTATGAACTGTTTACTGCTTTTGTAATTTGCTTATTAAAAAAATTTTGTAATCCATAATTAAAAACGAACAAAGAAAATATCGCAATAAGTAAAGATGGTATAAAAGTAAATAAAGTAAATAAAGATATGTAGCGAAAACTAGTTTTTGCACCAACTTTCTTTTTTTTTGTTAAAATGTATAAATTAGAACTTTTTTTAAAAACTATTACTAGAAATACTATTAGTAAGATCGCATCAAACACTAACAAAGTCTGTAAATTAATATTAGAAAAATATAGAAGTTTTGGATTAATAAATGATAAAAAAGTGAGTATACATAGTCCAATACAAATTATAGAAAGCGAAAGAACTGTTCTAAAACCCTTTAATCTATTAAACATAAAAATATCAATAATTTATATAAACATAATATAATTTAACACAATGAGATTTTCTTTTATTTTACTTGCCGGTGGAATTAGCAGCAGATTTAAATCTAATTTACCTAAACCCTATCACAAAATAGCTGGAAAAACTCTAATAGAGCTTTCAATCAATAAAATAAAGAAGTTCAAACAATTTCAAAAAATAGTCATTGTCTACAATAAAAAACATTTAAAATTTCTAAAAAAAATTAATCTTAAAAATGTCTCAGTTATTCAAGGAGGGGAAACTAGGCAACAATCTACGTATAATGCTTTAAATTATTTAAAAAATCTTAAAAAAGTTAATCATGTTTTAATTCATGATGCTGCAAGACCTAATTTTTCACAAAATTTAATTAATAAAGTCTTGCGTGAGTCAAAAAAAAACAAAGTGGTTATTCCTTTTATTAATTTACAGGATTCTTTAAAGTTAAAAAATGATAAAGAAAAAATTTTAAATTTAAAAAAAGAAAATTTTATTTTAACGCAAACTCCTCAAAGTTTTAATTTTAATTATATTTTAAAACTTCATCGCAAAAATAAAGATAAATATAAAGATGATGATTTATCGCTTGTAGATGATAATAAATTTAAATTAATTAGTGGTGAAAAAAGAAACTATAAAATAACTGATAAATATGATTTTAAACTTCTTAAAAATTTTTATAAATCAAATTTAAAATTAGGTATTGGATTTGATGTTCACAGACTAGTTAGGGGTAAAAAACTTTTTTTAGGTGGTGTAAAAATACCCTCACCTCTTGGAACGCTTGGTCATTCTGATGGAGACCCCTTGCTCCATGCTATTATAGACTCAGTGCTTGGAGCTTGCGGGATGGGGGACATAGGAGAGAGGTTTTCTGATAAAAATCAAAAATTTAAAAACATAAATTCAACTTATCTTTTAAAAAGAATTATTGAACAAATAAGTGCAAAGAACTATGAAATTAATAATCTTGATATAAATGTTATAACTGAGACACCTAAGCTTAAAAGATTTAAAAAAAAAATTGTAAATAATATTTCTAAATTATGTAATTTACCTCTAGAAAAAATAAATCTTAAAGCGAAAACAACTGAAAAATTAGGTGTTATAGGACAAGAAAAAGCAATAGCCGCGGAAGTTATCGCGTCAGTGATTAAATATGATTAAAAAATTAAATATATTATTACTCACCATGTTTGGTTTAGGAAATTCAAAATATGCCCCTGGTACAGTTGCATCTTTTGTTACATGTCTTATTTATATCTATTTTTATATACATCAGGTAAATATTTTAATTTTACTTTTCGTTGTTATCTTTATTTTTATTTTTTCTGTTTACTCAATAGAAATTTTTCAAAGTTCTTTTAAAAAAATTGACGCAAAAGAAATAGTTATAGATGAATTTATTGGTCAATCTATCCCAGCTCTAACAATTTACAATTTAGTAGAAAAAAACAATTTAAATCATTTAATTTTTTTTACTTTTATTTCTTTTATATTGTTTAGGTTTTTTGATATTTTAAAACCTTATCCGATAAATAAAATTGATAAACTTATGAAGAATGGTTTAGGCGTAGTTTTAGACGATATTCTCGCTGGCGTGTATACGGCAGTAATTTTATTAACTGTTATTTTATTTATAAATTATGCTTAAAAATTCTTATCAAATAGTAAACTTGCTTAAAAATAAAAAGTTAACTTTAGCAATAGCTGAGTCTTGCACTGGTGGAATGCTTTCTCAGGTAATAACTGATATTAGCGGAGCTTCAAAAATTTTTAAATTTGGAATTATTACTTACTCAAATCAATCAAAAATTAGATACTTAAAAGTTTCTTCAAAAATAATTAAAAAATATGGTGCTGTTAGCAGTCAATGCTGTAAATCTATGGTTAGTAATTTGTCAAAAATATCAAGAGCAAAATTAAATATAGCAATAACTGGTATAGCGGGTCCTTTAGGTGGTTCTAAATCAAAACCAATAGGATTAGTTTATATCGGGATCAAAAAGAGAAACAAAATTCAAATTAATAAATATTTATTCAAAAATCAAAATAGAAAAAAAATTAGAATTAATGCTGTCAATAAGTCTTTAGAACTTATTAAAAATTTTATTTAAACATTTTTAATGCTCTCTGTTCAAAAGCATCGGTAATTTTATTTAATCCAAAGTTAAAATAATTTTTCATTATTATATTTAGAAAGTTATTTTGCAATTCAAAGTTTATATTAAAATCTAATTCAGTATTATTATTTATTTGTTTAAATCTCCATTCATTTTTAAGATATTTCAATGGACCTTTTATATTTGTAACTGTAATTAAATCTTTTTTTTTAGAATATAAAACTAAGCTTGAATATGTTTCGTTTATAAATTTTTTACCAACTTTTAAGTCTGCTTTTATTTCGATAAAATCTTCAGTCTCTTTTTTTTCATGAACATTGCTGTCGAGACACCAAGGAACAAATTGAGGGTACAGCTCAATGTCTAAAACCATATAAATTAAATCTTTTTTATTACAAGAAATAATTTTTTTTATAGAGGCTGATGACATTCAAGCTGTTTATTTCGTGCATCTTGCAATCTTCTAAAGTCTTCATCTGCATGATATGAAGACCTTGTTAAAGGAGAAGAAGATACTAACAAGAAGCCTTTTCCTTTAGCGATGGCTTCAAGTTCTTGAAATTCATTTGGAGTATAATATCGATTTAAAGGATGGTGTTTTACTGACGGTTGCAAATACTGACCAATAGTTATGAAATCAACTTCGGCAGACCTTAGATCGTCCATAACTTGAATTATTTCTTCTTTGTTTTCTCCTAAGCCCACCATGATGCCAGATTTAGTAAAAACTTTTTTATTAAACCGTTTAGCATTTTTTAAAAGCTCCAATGAAGCGAAGTAACGAGCTCCAGGTCTTACAGTAGTATAAAGTCTTGGAACTGTTTCGATATTGTGATTAAAAACATCAAGATCAGCTTCTAGTATCTTTTTATAAGCATTACCTTTTCTTAAAAAATCAGGAGTTAAAACTTCAATTGAAGTATTTGGATTTTTTTCTCTTGTTGCGGTAACTACTTTGTAAAAATGATTTGAACCCCCGTCTTCAAGATCATCTCTATCAACTGAGGTAATAACAACATGTTTTAAATTTAAACTTTTAACTGCATTAGAAATTTTTGCTGGTTCAAAAATATCTAAATCATTTGGTTTCCCAGTTTTAACATCGCAAAAAGCACATGCTCTTGTGCAGGTATCTCCCATAATCATAAATGTTGCATGTTTTTTACTCCAACACTCTGTGATATTTGGACAATTAGCTTCTTGGCAAACAGTTACTAGATTGTTTTGATTAACAACTTGTTTAGTTTCAAAAAAAATCTTTGAGTCTACAATTCTAGATCTAATCCATTCAGGTTTTTTTTTAATAGGATTGATTGGCTTATTAATTTTTTCTGGATGTCTTGGTTTCATTATTTAAGCTTAATTAGAATTTCGTCCTTTGTGCCAAATTTGAGTTTTGAGCGATACAAAATATCTAAATAATCGAGATTAATGTTTTTGGATAATAGTTTATTTTTATGTTCGATAATCTCTAATTTATTTTTTATATTTAAATATTTAGTAGAGAGTTTTTTTTCATAAGTTTTTTTTTCAAAGTAAGAAATCAACCCTCTTTCTCCACCTATTAAATTTATGGTGACATATAGTGTTAAAAAAACTTGAAAAAAAAATATTTTTTTTGATTTTAAAATTTTAAAAATTTTCATAGCTAGATTCTAGCTATTTTGGAAGACTTTCCAAGCTGTTCTTCTATTCTCAACAATCTATTATATTTAGATACTCTCTCAGATCTAGCCAAGGATCCTGTCTTGATTTGAGATGATCGGGTAGCTACAGCTAGATCAGCAATAAAAGTATCTTCTGTGTCACCTGATCTATGAGAAATGATTGTACTAAAATTATTTTTTTTTGCTAGCTCTATCACATCTAAAGTTTCTGTTAATGTACCAATTTGATTCACTTTTACTAAAATTGAATTCGCTGATTTTTCTTCAATTCCCTTCTTTAGTCTTTTAACATTGGTTACAAATAAATCATCTCCCACAATTTGAGTATTTTTACCGATTTCTTTTGTGATTTTTGACCAAGCGCTCCAATCATTTTCAGCAAAAGGATCTTCGATAGATTTGATGGGAAATTTTGTAATTAAGTTTTTATAGTAACTGATGCATTCATCAACAGATATAAACTCGGAAGAATTTAATGAGTAATGACCATCTTTATTAATTAATTCATTAGCTGCAACATCTAAACAAATGCTTATATCTATTCCTGGTTTTAATTTAGATTTTTCGATAGCATCTACAATTAACTCTAAAGCTTCCTCATTTGAGTTGATAGACGGAGCAAAGCCGCCTTCATCACCCACATTAGTTAATAAGTTTTTTGACTGAAGAAGTTTTTTTAAATTTTGTATAACTAGAAAACATTTTTCAACTGCATCCATAAAATTTTTTGCTGAATCTGGTCTGATCATAAACTCTTGAATTCTTAAGTTGTTATCAGCATGCGCTCCTCCGTTAATAATATTCATTAATGGATTAGGTAAAGTAAATTTTTTACCTAAATATTGATACAATTCTTTTTTTTTTGAAATCGCCTCCGCTTTTGCAACTGCTAGTGATACAGCAAGCAAAGCGTTTGCTCCTAATTTTTTTTTATTCTCTGTTCCGTCTAGATCAATTAAAATTTTATCAATTTTTTTTTGCTTTCCAGAATCAATATTTTTCAAATTTTTATTAATAACTGTATTTATATTTTTTACTGCATTTAATACGCTTTTACCTAAAAAATAATTTTTTTTGTTATCTCTTAGTTCGTACGCTTCAAAAGCTCCTGTTGATGCTCCTGACGGGACAATAGATATCGCTTTTACGTTGTTACTTAAAAAAACTTCCGCCTCTACAGTCGGATTGCCTCTGCTGTCAAAGACTTGCCTACCTACTATCTTTTTAATTTTTGCCATTAGTTAGTTTTTAATCAACGTATCAATTGAAACTAATTGTTTTAAAAGAGACTTTATTTGATTTAGCGGAACCATATTTGGACCGTCTGATGGAGCATTGTCTGGGTCTTCATGTGTTTCCATGAAAACTGCCCCTACGCCAACCGCAATAGCCGCGCGAGATAAATAAGGAACAAACTCTCTTTGACCTCCAGATTTACCCCCCAAACCCCCAGGTTGTTGAACTGAATGTGTTGCGTCAAAAACTATTGGATAGCCCAGCTTGGCCATTATAGGTAAAGCTCTCATATCTGAAACAAGTGTATTATATCCAAAACTTGCGCCACGCTCTGTAAGTAAAATATTTTTATTTCCTGAGTCTTCTAGTTTCTTTACTACATTAGCCATATCCCAAGGTGCTAAAAACTGACCTTTTTTAACATTTATTATTTTTCCTGTTTTTGCGGCAGCAATAAGTAAATCAGTTTGACGACATAAGAAAGCAGGTATCTGAAGAACATCTACATGATTTGCGACAACAGCGCATTGTTCAGCAGTATGAACGTCGGTTAAAACTGGAACACCAACCTCTTTTCTAATTTTATCAAATATAGAAAGAGATTTTTCTAATCCAATTCCTCTTTGCCCTTTAAGACTTGTTCGATTAGCTTTATCGAAGGAAGTTTTATAAATTAAATTTATTTTCAATTCTGAAGTAATTTTTTTAAGCTCTTGCGAAACATCTAAAGCATGCTTTTCACTTTCAAGCTGACAAGGTCCGGCAATTAAAGTGAAAGGATTGTTATTGGCTATTTCAAAATTAGCGCATTTTACTTTGTGATTAATCATTTTTTTCTGAGTTATTTTTTGCAGCTTTAATAAAAGATGAGAATAGTGGATGTGGTGCAAAAGGTCTAGACTTAAATTCAGGATGAAATTGTACGCCTATAAACCAAGGATGATTTTCTAGTTCGATAGTCTCAGGTAAAGAACCGTCTGGTGAAAGACCAGAAAAAATAAGGCCCTTTTTTTCTAATCTATGTTTTAATTTTTTATCAACCTCATATCTATGTCGGTGCCTTTCATTAATTATCGTTGATTTATATATTTTACTTATCAAGGTATTTTTTTTTAATTTTGCCTTGTACGAACCTAACCTCATAGTTCCGCCTAAATCTTTTTTACTTCCTTTTTGAATAATTTTTCCTTTAAACCATTCACTCATTAAACCGACTACGTGAGTACCGCCATTGCCAAATTCACTAGAAGTTGCTTTTTTTATACCTAACATATTTCTTGCTGACTCAATAATGGCCATTTGCATTCCAAAACAAATACCAAAAAAAGGAACTTTATATTTTCTTGCATATTTTATAGCTTCTATTTTTCCTTCGGTTCCTCTTGATCCAAAACCTCCTGGTATAAGTATAGCGCAATAATTTTTCAAAACATTGTTAACATTTTTTTTATTTATTTTTGTTGAGTCTATCCACTCGGTATTAAGATCTACATCGTTACTTAGTGAACCATGAATTAATGCTTCATCTAAAGATTTATATGCATCTTTAAGATCTACGTATTTGCCAACTATCGCAATAGAGATTTTTTTCCTTTTTGAATTTATTTTTGAAACAATATCTTTCCAGATTTTTAAATTTGCTTTATTTTTTTCTTTAAGTCCAAAAATATTAAGAATTTTTTTATCTAGTTTTTCTTCATTGTACTTAATAGGAACTTCATAGATTGATTTAACATCGACAGATTGGATAACATGCTCTGGTTCAACATTACAAAACAAGGAGATTTTTCTTTTTTCATCCTTTGGAATATTTTTTTCTGATCGACAAATTATAATATCGGGTTGAATTCCAATGCTTCTTAATTCTTTAACAGAATGTTGTGTTGGTTTTGTTTTTAACTCTCCTGAAGCGCCTATGTAAGGAACTAATGTAAGATGAATAAATAAGCTCTTATTTCTACCCTCTTCATTTGAAAATTGTCTGATAGCCTCTAAAAATGGTAGGCTTTCAATGTCTCCAACCGTTCCTCCTATTTCGCATATTACAAAATCTTCATTTTGATTTTTGTTAGAAATAAATTTTTTTATACTATTTGTTACATGTGGAATAATTTGAACTGTGCTTCCTAAGTATTCTCCTCGTCTTTCTTTTTCAATAATGTCTTTATAAATTTGGCCTGTAGTAATATTATCTTCTTTAGCGGAGGGCTTGTCTGTAAATCTTTCGTAGTGACCAAGGTCTAAATCTGTTTCGGCTCCATCATCAGTTACAAATACTTCTCCGTGTTCAAACGGGTTCATTGTTCCTGGGTCTACATTTAAATAAGGATCTAGTTTTCTAATTTTCACTTTGTAACCACGTAATTGAAGCAATGAAGCTAGTGATGCTGATGTTAAACCTTTGCCTAGTGATGAAACCACGCCGCCGGTTACGAATATGTATCGCGCCATGGAAAAATATTATAGCGACTTTTATTTTAAAAACAAAGATTATTTTAGATTTTTAGGTATCTGTGGAAGATTTTTGTTTTCTTCTTTTTCTTTTTCTGAATCTATAACTGACTGTATCTCTTTTATCTCTACTCGTGAAATCGATACTAGAGCGATACTAGTTATAATAAAAAACACAGCTAATATTGATGTAAACTTAGTAAGAAAATCTCCTGCAGATCTTGAAGTTGTGAAATTATCCTGTGAAACACCTAGGCCTAAGGCTCCACCTTCAGATCTTTGAAGTAAAATTACAATAATGAGTAACACAGCTAAAATGATATTTATTGTAAGTAAAATACTTTCCATAATGTCTATCTATAGTAATTCTTTATTATATCAATAAAATTTTGATCTGACTTTGAAGCTCCACCAATTAAAAAGCCATCTATTTCGTTTAATTTTTTAAATTGACCAATATTTTTACCATCAACAGAACCACCGTATAAAACAACTGGTGATTTTTGTTTTTTAAAAACATTTTTTAAAATTTTTTTTATAAATATAGTTGTTTTACATAAATCTTCAGGCTCTGGAATTTTTCCGGTACCTATAGACCAAATAGGTTCGTAGGCAACAATTATATCTTTAAAATTAAATT
>Ga0307986_10002287_pt1 | contig 13745 bp, 11 predicted proteins | sample EllFjometageno82_FD_203170 | JGI IMG/M metagenome (GOLD analysis project Ga0307986, IMG submission 203170) | Marine microbial communities from Ellis Fjord, Antarctic Ocean - #82 | ecosystem: Environmental > Aquatic > Marine > Unclassified | place: Southern Ocean | collected 2014-10-09
GAGTGGGTGAGTGGTTTAAACCAGGCGGTTGCTAACTGTCCGTAGGCGTAAAGCTTACCGAGAGTTCGAATCTCTCCTCTTCCGCCACTTAAAAAATAATCATAACCTACGTGTGAATTACAAATACATTACTGGTGAAACATCTTTAGCTTTAATTAGCGAGGTATTTGCTTATCGATCTGTGGTCTGTGAGGCGTTGTCCGGTTGTGATGTACCAAATTTAAATTATACATGCCGATATGATAAAATAAACACTTAAAAATAACACCACACAACGAAGGATAACTTGGAATAAATAAGCTATTGATGTAGTTATTAAAAACATGCTTTCCTTACTTCAAAAAAAACTTTTATTAATATTTTTTTATTTTTTAGTAATTCTGTTGGGTTTGTCAATTTTTAACGATTATGGCGTTTCAATAGATTCAGACAATATTAGATTAATTGGTTTTGATTCATTAAAAGATATTTATAATTTTTTTAAAATAAATATACCAAGTGAAATTTTAAGTATATTAGACGATAAAACTATAACTCAGACACAAGATGAGACTATGACACCTTCTTCTGGGCCCCTATTTAATTTAGTAATGGCATACATTGAACTTTTTTTTAATATCAAAGAAGTTAACCAACAATATTTTTTAAGACATGTGTCTTCTTTTTTATTATTCCTAACAGCCTCTTACTTTTTATTTAAAATAATTCTATTAAGGTACAATTGCTATAGCACTGCTTTTTTAAGTGTCTTGTTTCTATTAATTAGTCCCAGAATTTTTTCTAATAGTTTTATTAATAGTAACGATATTGTTTTTTTATCATTTTCATTAATTAATTTATATGCCTTTATAATTTTTTATAGAAAGCCAAATTTATTAAATGCAACTATTTGTTCCTTAACCACAGCTCTATGTATAAGCTCAAGAATTTTTGGTGTAATTTTTTTATTATTGTCAATATCTATCTTTATCATTCGTATATTGAGATCAACTAAAATTAAAAAACAAATTTACCAATTATTAAACTATATTTTTTTTACACTAATCTTTTTTATTATTTTTTGGCCGTACCTATGGGATAGCCCATTTAAAAATATTTATAATATTTTTAATAATTTAAATGTTCACATGCTAAATATTAATATTTTTTACAATAATGAGTTTTATTATTTTAAAACTGTACCATGGACATACCATTATGAATGGATTTTGTATTCTACACCTTTTTTATATATCGTATTATTTTTATTTGGTTTCTTTTTTTTAATCAAAAGATTATTTTTAAGACTACTTAAAATAGAAAATACAAAACCTTTAAATGACTTATGGAGAGGAGAAAAAGAGGGGATAGATTTTATAGTTATTCTATTTTTTCTTGTACCACTACTTTTTCTGATAGATAGCAAAAAAGTTTCTTACAATGGATGGAGACATCTTTTTTTTGTCTATCCTTTTTTTCTTATAATATGTTGTAATGCACTTTATAGAATAAAAGTTTTTATATTTAGTCAAAAAAAACTTTATTACACAGGTTTCTTTATTATTATGCTCATACCAACTTTTTTTTGGATGGTAAAAAATCATCCTTACCAAAATTTTTATTTTAATTTCATGCTACCTGACAGTAAAGTTCAAAATAAATTCGAGGTAGATTACTTTGGTGTATCCGGACGATATGCACTAGATTATATCCTTAAAAATAATAAAAATAAAATCAAAGTATACTCACCAAATACGATTGATTTAAATTTATCACTTAAACTTTTAAACAAATCGTATATGAGTAGAGTTTCTATTGTTGACAAACAGTTAAACTCAGATTTCATTATTAATAACTATTTTGACTGGAGGGGTGAGCATATGCCTAATGACTACCAAATACCTAATAATTACAACCTTTATTACGAAATAAAAATAGATGATCTTACTATTAATTCAATTTACAAAAGAAACACTTTCAAATAATTTAGAGATATGAAAATATTTATTTATAAACTCGCACTAATAACCATTGTATTAATAATCGCGTTTAAGATGACCATTGGAAGTTTAGTTTCATCATTTGAAAATAAAATAACTAAATACAAAAATAAAGGTGAGCGAAATAAAATAATAAATAAAATAAGAAAAGAAATTCAGACTGCTAATAATAAAGATCAGATTTTGACTGAAATTGATAGTGAGCTAATATCAACTTTTTTAAGTAAAATTAAAAATGAATTAAACCAAAAATAAGATTTGGTGTTATAAAATCTTTAATATCATTATATCTTACATGAAATTCAAAAAATACAATCATTCTATTCACGAACAAAAAATATATAATTATTGGGAATCCAAGAATCTATTTAAACCCATTTTATCAAAACGAAAAAAAACATTTTCAATAGTAATACCGCCTCCAAATATTACTGGTAAACTTCACATGGGTCATGCTCTTAATAATACATTGCAAGATGTTTTGGTAAGATATTATCGAATGAATGGATACGAAACTTTATGGCAACCCGGAACTGATCATGCTGGCATAGCAACGCAAGCAATTGTTGAAAAAAATCTAACCATAGAAAACATAAGTAAAAATGAAATTGGTAGAGAAAAATTTATTGAAAAAGTTTGGAAGTGGAAAGATATGTCGGGAGGGCAAATTCTTGATCAATTAAAAAAACTTGGGTGTTCTTGTGATTGGTCACGATCTAGATTCACAATGGATGAACAGATGTCTAAAGTTGTAACAAAAGTCTTTGTAACTCTTTATAATAAGAAATTAATATACAAAGATAAAAAACTAGTTAATTGGGACACCAAATTACAAACTGCTATTTCTGATTTAGAAGTCGTACAAAATGAAATTCAGTCACAACTTTATTACATTAATTATTCTATTGAAAACTCAAAAGAACAGATTACAATAGCTACAACAAGACCAGAAACTATAATGGCTGATACAGCTATCGCCGTCAACCCTAAAGACGTCAGATTCAAGAATTTTGTTGGAAAATTTGCAATAATTCCAATTGTTAATAGAAAGATTAAAATCATAGAAGATTACTATGCTGACCCGGAACAAGGAACTGGTGCTGTTAAAATTACCCCTGCACATGATTTCAACGATTACGATGTTGGAAAAAGAAATAAATTAGAAATTATAAATATCTTAGAAAAAAATGGAACGATTAATGAAAATGGGATTAAATCTTATATAGGTCTTGATAGATTTGAAGCTAGAAAAAAAATTATCTCAGAGCTTAAAGGTTTAGATGTACTGTCTAAAGTAGAGAATATTAAAAACAAAGTACCGTACGGAGATAGATCAAATACAATAATTGAACCTCTTTTAACTGAACAGTGGTTTGTTGATGCAAAATCACTTTCAAAAAAACCTATTAAAATAGTAAAGCAAAAAAAAACTATTTTTTTCCCAGAAAATTGGACTAAAACTTTTTATCAATGGATGAATAATATTGAACCATGGTGTATTTCACGACAAATTTGGTGGGGACACAGAATACCAATTTGGTATGGTCATGATGGAAAATTATTTGCGGCAGAAAGTGAAAAAGAAGCAGCAAAATTAGCCAAAAAATATTATAAAAGCAAAACCTATAATTTGGTACAAGAAACCGATGTTTTAGATACATGGTTTTCGTCCGCATTATGGCCATTTGCTACACTTGGATGGCCAGATAAAAAAAATGATTTAAAAAAATTTTACCCTACCTCAGTTTTAGTTACGGGTTTTGATATAATATTTTTTTGGGTCGCTAGAATGTTAATGATGGGTAGCCATTTCTTACCAGACACTCCGTTTAAAAAAGTTTACGTACATGCCCTCGTAAGAGATGAAAAGGGACAAAAGATGTCCAAATCTAAAGGGAATGTTATAGATCCATTGGAATTAATTAACGAATATGGTGCTGACCCTTTAAGATTTACTTTAATCTCAATGGCATCACCTGGTCGCGATATAAAGTTATCTAGAGATCGTGTGACAGGTTATAGAAACTTTATTACAAAAATATGGAATGCAAATAATTTTTTAAAATTAAATAAATGTAAAAATGACAAATCAATAGATGTTAAAAAAATTAAACTAAAGATAAATCATTGGATTTATTTTGAATTTTGTAAAACAAATAAATTAATTAATACACATGTTCAAAATTTCAGATTTGATGAAGCTAGCAGGGTTTTATATAATTTTGTTTGGCACTCATACTGTGACTGGTACATAGAATTTTTAAAACCCATATTTAATTCAAAAAATAAAAATTCTATTTCTGAGTCTAAGCAATTTTCTTCATACATGCTTTCAAATATACTTAAACTCTTACATCCGTTTATTCCTTTTTTTACAGAATATGTTTGGAGAGAGAATAGATTTAATAAGGATCAAAAAACAGATCTTATTAGTTCAAATTGGCCTATTTCTAAAAAAATACAATCACACAAAAAAAATTCCAAAGAAATTGAAAATATTATTGATATTATTACAGCAATAAGATCTACAAAAGTTCAGCTTAATGTACCTCCCAAGGAATTTTGTGATATTGTCTATTATAAAGAGAGTAAGAAAATTAAGAAAATTATCAACAATAATTTAGAAATTATAAAACAAGTAGGTAGAGTGAATAATATTAATTTAAAACCTGATAAAAGTAATTTAGTAATTCAAGTTTTTATTTTAAAAGATAAAATAGGACTTAAATTTGAAACCAGTGTTGATTTAAACTCACAAAAAGACAGATTAGTAAACAAACTGAATGTTCTAGAAAAAAAGATTGTCACTTTAGATCACAAACTTAATAATAAAAACTATATTAAAAAAGCACCAAAAGATGTAGTGGACAATGACAAAGCTTTGTTAAAAGATTTAAAGATTGAACAAACTAAATTAAAAAGTATTGTATCAAGTATAAATTAAATGACAAAATTTGATAAAAAAAAATTACCTAGTAGGCATACGACTTTAGGGCCTAATAGGGCTCCACATAGATCATTTTATTATGCAATGAAATTAACCCAAAAAGATGTAGCCAAACCTTTTGTTGGAGTTGTGTCAACATGGAATGAGGCTGCACCTTGCAATACTTCTTTGATGAGACAAGCACAGTCTGTTAAAAAAGGAGTTATTGAAGCAGACGGAACTCCTAGAGAATTTTGCACTATTACTGTTACAGATGGAATCGCCATGGGCCATGAAGGCATGAAGTCATCTTTGATTTCTAGAGAAGTTATCGCAGATTCTACAGAACTAACTGTTAGAGGTCATTCATATGATGCACTTGTAGGAGTTGCAGGATGTGATAAATCTTTGCCCGGTTTGATGATGGCTATGTGCAGATTGAACGTACCAAGTGTTTTTATTTACGGAGGTTCGATACTTCCTGGCAGATACAAAGGTAAAGATGTAACTGTAGTTGATGTTTTTGAAGCAGTCGGCCAACATTCTGCTGGAAAAATTTCCGAGAAAGAACTTACTGAATTAGAGCTAGTCGCTTGTCCCAGCGCAGGAGCTTGCGGAGGTCAATTTACAGCAAATACAATGGCATGCGTTTCCGAGGCTATTGGTCTTGCACTACCTTATTCCTCTGGAACTCCAGCACCTTATTTAGAAAGAGATAAATATTCTTACTTAAGTGGCAAAGCAGTAATGAATTTATTACAAAAAAAAATTAGACCTAGAGATATTGTTACGCTTAAATCTTTAGAAAACGCCGCAGTAATCGTCGCAGCTACTGGCGGTTCTACAAATGCTGCACTACATCTACCAGCAATTGCTAGCGAGTGTGGTATTAAATTTGACCTTATGGATGTAGCAAAAATTTTTAAAAAAACTCCTTATCTTGCTGATTTAAAACCTGGTGGAAAATATGTAGCAAAAGACATGTTTGAAGCTGGTGGTGTACCTATTATCCTAAAAACTTTATACGAAGGTGGTTTTATACATGGTAACTGTATGACTGTTACTGGAAAAACTATGAAAGAAAATCTCAAGTCAGTTAAGTTCAATGACAATCAAAAAGTTATTAGAAGATATAATAACCCTCTTTCGACCGATGGTGGAGTAGTTGGACTAAAAGGTAATTTAGCTCCTGAAGGTGCAATAGTTAAAGTCGCAGGTTTAAAAAATTTAAAATTTACAGGTGTAGCTCGATGTTTTGACACAGAGGAGCAGGCTTTTGATGCTGTCCAAAAGAATAAATACAAAGACGGTGATGTAATTGTAATACGTTATGAAGGGCCCAAAGGTGGACCAGGTATGAGAGAAATGCTTTCAACAACCGCAGCTATATACGGACAAGGAAAAGGGGAAACAGTTGCGCTAATTACAGACGGAAGATTTTCAGGAGCAACAAGGGGTTTTTGTATTGGACATGTTGGACCCGAAGCTTTTGTAGGCGGCCCAATTGCCTTACTTAAAAATGGCGATATAATTGATATCGATGCAAACAAGGGAACTATAAATGTTAGACTTACAAATAAAGAATTAAAATCAAGAAAGAAAAAATGGAAACCGAAAAAAATTAACTTTGGAAGTGGCACACTTTGGAAATATGCTCAAACAGTTGGACCTACTTACAAAGGAGCCACAACTCATCCTGGCGGTAAAAAAGAAACCAAGTGTTACGCAGACATTTAAATGAAGATAAAACCAGTTATTTTATGCGGTGGAGCTGGCACAAGACTTTTTCCTAGTTTTAGAAAAAGTCCCTCAAAACAATTTATAGATTTTGGAGGGTGGACACTTTTTGGAAATACACTAGACAGAATAAAAAGTTCGATTTATGATAGTCCTATTATAAGTACTAATAAGACCTATGAAAAATTAGTGCGAAGGGAATTAAAAAAAAAAAAAATAAAAAACTTTAAGATAATATTAGAACCTTTAAAAAAAAATACAGCACCTGCCATTATAAGTTCAACACTAATTAGTGACATTAAAATTAATCAGCCAATTTTATTTCTGCCTTCAGATCATTATTTACCTGAAAAAAAAAAGTTTAATAGAATCTTAAAATTAAATTTATTGAACCTAAACGATAAGAATATATTTATATTTGGAGTTAAACCAAAAATAGCAACCTCTGATTATGGCTATTTACTAAGTAAAAAAATTAACACGAAGATTAATAAAGTTATAAAGTTCATTGAAAAACCTAAAGAAAAAAAAGCTAAATTAATCATTAGTCAAAAAGCTTTATGGAATTCTGGAATTATTTTAGCCAGAAAAGACTCAATTATTAACAATTTTAAGACAATTCAAAAAAAATTATTTAATTCTTGTTTGAGTGCTGTTATTAAAAGTAAAATTAAAAATAATACGGTTAATTTAAATAAAAATTATTTTAGTAAAATAAAACCAATATCTTTTGATTATGCAATTTTGGAGCAAGCAAAAGAAATTAATTCTATAAAATTAAATTTAATATGGTCAGATCTGGGAAGTTGGAAAGAAATATTTAAAATTATAAAAAGCAAAACTTCTCAAACCTATATTAAAAAAAATACATACTATCGTCCATGGGGAAACTATAAAAATTTTTTTAAAGGTGAAAATTTCTTATTAAAAGAATTAACTGTAAACAAAATGTCATCTATAAGCCTTCAAAAACACCACCATAGAGCTGAACATTGGACTGTAATAAGAGGCAAACCAAAAATTACAGTGGGTAAGAAAATTTTTTTTAAAAAAACAAATGAGAGTGTTTTTATACCGAAAGGTTCAATTCACAGAATAGAAAATGTTTATAAGGAAACAATTAAAATAGTCGAAGCTCAATTAGGAAGTGTATTAAAAGAAACGGATATTATAAGATACCAAGATATATACGGTCGTGTTAACTGATCTCTAATTCTATCGGAGTATGATCAGAAGGCTTTATTTTGCCTCTCGGTTTTTGATTAATATTTATTGTTTCTACATTTTCCAACAAATTATCTGAAACTAAAAAATGATCAATCCTCATCCCATAGTTTTTTGGCCAAGAACCTGCCATGTAGTCCCAGAATGTGTATTCTTGTTTATGTTTTTTTAGCTGTCTAAAAACATCTTTGAAACCATAGTTTATTAACTCTCTAAAATATTTCCTAATTTCAATCTTGTACAAAGCATCATTTGTGAATCTATTATGGTCGTATACATCTATTTCATCAGGTATAATATTAAAATCTCCAGAAATTATAATATTTTTTTGTGTCAGCAAAATTTTTTTGATTGATTTTAAAAACTTATCTAACCATTTTTTTTTATATATATATTTTTCAGTATCTATCGGATTTCCATTTGGTACATATATATTAATAAGCCTTATTTTTTTGTTTTTTATTTTTATATCTCCAGTTAAAATACGTGATTGTTTGAGATCATCTTTAATAAAGTCTTGATTAATATTTTCTATTTTTATTTTTGATAAGAATGCAACTCCATTATAACTTTTTTGACCATAAACAAAAGACATATAGCCTGCTTGTTTAAACTCTTCAGATGGAAAATTAATATTTTCAGTTTTGATTTCCTGAAGAAACAATATGTCAGGTTTATCTTTTTTTAAGTAATCTAAAACATTTAGTATCCTAGCTCTTACCGAATTTACGTTCCAAGAAGCAATTTTCATTTATATTGAAAATGATAGGCCGCAACCACAAGAAGAGGCAGCCTGTGGATTTTTTATAACAAAAGAGCTGCCAATCATTTCTTTTTGATAATCAACAACAGAACCATTTATAATTTCTAATGAATTGAAATCGATAATAGTTTTATTGAAAATTATGTCATCTTTCTCAATCTTCTTATCAAGAGAAAAATTATACTTAAAACCAGAACAGCCCCCACCTTGAACAGAAATTCTAAAATAACAATCTTTTTCTTGTTCAGATGTAATTCTCTTTATTTCGCTGTTAGCTTCTTTTGTAAATTCAATTTTATTAGTCATATTAAGTAAATAATGTATTATACAATTTTACTTATTCTTATGCAAAAAAAAAAATTTTTAAAATACTCAAAATTAGCAGTATCAATTAAATCAAAAGGAAGAATTCACCATGAAAAACTAAGTACTTTACGTTCTCCCTATCAAAGAGATAGAGATAGGGTAATTCATTCTACAGCTTTCAGAAGGTTAAAACACAAAACACAAGTTTTTGTTAACACCACTGGCGATCATTACAGAACAAGAATAACCCATTCCTTGGAAGTTGCTCAAATAGCAAGAACACTCGCTAGATACTTTAATTTAAATGAGGATCTGTGTGAAACAATAAGTCTCTCTCATGATTTAGGCCACACACCATTTGGACACGCAGGTGAGGATGCCTTAAATGAATGTATGAAACCATATGGAGGGTTCGATCATAACATTCAAACAGTACGAATAGTTACACTTTTAGAAAATAAATATTATAATTTCAAAGGAATAAATTTATCTTTAGAAACAATTGATGGTTTAGTAAAACACAACGGAAAAGTCACAAATCAGGATAAAATTAACAGTATGCTAGGTAAAAATTTTTTTAAAAATAAAATTAATTATTTAAAAAGTCCGTCTTTGGAGGCTCAAATTGCAGCAATATCTGACGATATTGCTTACAACAGTCACGATCTTGAAGATGGCCTGAGAGCTAAGCTTTATACAATTGAAGATTTAAAAAATATACCTATTTTAACTAAAATTATAACTAAACATAAAAAATTTATTAAATTAAAAGGTAGCGAATTAGTTTTGCGACAAATTATTAGAGAGATTATAAATGAAATGGTTAAAGATATAATTTTAAATACAAAAAAAAATTTAAAGAAACAAAAAATTAATTCAATATTTGACGTTTATGGAACTAAAAGCTTGCTAGTATCCTTCTCAAAAGAAATGAAATTATTTGACACTGCCATTAAATCCTTTTTAATGAAAAAAATGTATTTGAGTGAGAATGTGTTAAAAAAAACAAATAATGGAAAGAAAATTATAAGATTTTTGTTTGTAAAAATTAAACAAAACCCTTTAAAATTTATTAAAAAATCAGTATTTCAAAGAGATAATGTTGAGAGAAATATCTGTGATTATATTGCCGGTATGACCGACAGATATGCAATTAATTTATTCAATTCTTTAAAATGAACATCTTTGAAATTTACAAAAAAAAAATACAAGATTTGGTTATTGCAAATTGCGAAAACATTAATATCGATTCAAAAGTTAGTTTTGAAGGAGTTGTTTTTGAGGTTCCACCACAGGAATTTAATTTTGATCTTTCATCCAATATTGCCCTAGTTTTAGGTAAAAAAACAAAACAATCACCTGTTAAATTAGCTAATCTTATTAAAGATTTAATAATAAAAAATAATAAAGATTTTTCACAAGTTTCTATAGCTGGTCCTGGGTTTATAAATTTTAAATTTAATTCTAAAACATATCAATACATTATATTAGAGATTTTAAGGTCTAATAATGAATATGGTTCAAGTTCAGAAAAACACAAAAAATATAACATAGAGTTTGTGTCTGCCAACCCCACAGGTCCAATGCATATAGGTCATTCACGTGGTGCTATTTATGGAGACGTTTTGGCAAATCTTTTAAAGTTTAACGGTAATACCGTTCTTAAAGAATACTATATTAATGATTATGGGAACCAAATAATTAATTTTACAGAATCTGTTTTTTTTAGATTAAGAGAAATTAGATTTGATGAAAAATTTATAAATAAAGAGAATCTATACCCAGGTGAATACGTAGTTGATATTGCTAAAAAAATTTTAAAAGACATTCCCGATATTGAGTTGGGAAATTTTAAAAAAATTTTTCCTATATTAAGTGAGATTGCTCTTAAACATTCAATGACTTTAATTAAAGATGATCTTGAATCACTGGGTATTACCCATGACAACTTTGTTTCAGAAAAATCTTTAGTAAATAAAAATTTAGTGGCTAAATCTATAAAATATTTACAAGAGAATAAATTTGTAGAAGAAGGGTATTTAAACCCACCTAAAGGAGAAGATAACAAAAGCTGGAAAAAAACTAAAAGATTAATTTTTAAATCTACTCTTTTTGGTGACGACACAGATAGGGCTTTACAAAAAAATGATGGTACCTGGACATATTTTGCAAATGACATTGCGTATCACGCAGATAAAGTTTCTCGAAAATATGATTACTTGATTAATATTCTTGGAGCAGACCATATTGGATATATTAAAAGAATTACTGCAGCTACAAGCGCGCTATCTGACAATAAAATTTCTTTAATATGCAGAGTTTGCCAACTTGTTAAACTGTATAAAGGTGGACAACCGTATAAAATGTCTAAAAGATCTGGGGATTTTATATCTGTACGAGAATTTTTAAATGAAGTTGATAAAGATTCTATACGTTTCATGATGTTAAATAGAAGTAATGATGTCGAGTTAGATTTTGATTTCGATAAAGTTTTAGAAAAAACAAGAGAAAATCCTGTTTTTTATGTGCAGTATTCATATGCAAGAATCTCATCCTTATTTAGATCTCTTGATATTGATAGAAACAAAGTTTTTGAAATTAACGAAAAAAATTTTGAATTAAATTCTCATGAGTTAAATATATTTAGAAAGATTTTAGACTGGCCAAAAGTAATAGAAACCGCTTCCGCTAAGTTTGAGCCTCATCGTATACCTTTTTACCTTTATGAATTAGCTACTTTATTTCATTCTTATTGGAGTAAGGGGAATGAAGATCCTAACTATAAGTTTATTGTGGATGGGAAAATTAAAAATTCCAACACTCTTTTAATTATAAAACTTATATCTTTAACAATAGAAAATGGTATGAAAATCTTAGGTGTTTCTCTGCCCACCAAGATGTAATGTTAAAAAATATACTATCAGTTTTCATATTTTTATTTTGTTTCTCGTTCTTTTATCTTGTCGTAGATACATATTTTTCTAATAATCAGAATTTAAAGAAAACAACTAATAGAGAAAAAATTTCACAAACAATTAACAATAGTATTATTGGACTACCAATTTTAAATAATGATACAAACGATGTGATAGAATTTAATTCAGGATATGATAATCAAAATAATAGAATTAAAAGGAATTTTTGGAAACTTTTTGAAACAAATGATTAGAAAAGCAATTATTGTAAGTATCTCTGGTAGTATATTAACAAAGAAAGAAATAAATATTTTTAAAAAAGAAAAACCATGGGGTATTATTCTTTTCAAGAGAAATATTCTGTCAAAAAAACAAACAAAAAAATTAACAATTTCAATCAGAAGATTAATGAGGGACAGAAAATATCCAATCTTAATCGACGAAGAAGGTGGGAGAGTTTCGAGATTGTCAAATTTTTTAGATAATTCTTTATTTAATCAAAAATTTTTTGGTGATATTTATAAAATAGATAAAAAAATTGGGCTAAATATTTACAAAAATTATATAAAGATGATTTCATTTATTCTACGCAACCTAGGAATAAATATTAACACATCTCCAGTTTTAGATTTAAATCATAATGGTGCACATAAGATAATTGGAAATAGAAGTTATTCTAAAAACCCAACTACAGTTAATGTTCTCGGCCATTTATGTATTAAATCCTATAAACAAAACAAAATAGGGACAGTTATTAAACACATACCTGGTCATGGCAAAGCTAATGTTGATAGCCATTTTAAACTTCCATTAATTAAAGATGATCTTAGATTACTTAAAAATGATTTTGAATGTTTTAAGAACATGAAAAGTTATTTTGCTATGACTGCACACATAGTATTTGACAAGATTGACCGAAATAATGCCACGCACTCAAAAACTTTAATAAAAAATATAATAAGAAAAAAAATTGGTTTTAAAGGTATTTTAATTTCTGATGATATTTCAATGAAGGCCCTTAAATATGACATAGTAAAAAATGCAAAATTAGCTTTAGAAGCCGGATGTAATTTAACACTATACTGTGCAGGAAAAACACATGAAGTAAAAAAATTACTCAACGAAATCCCCTATATAGATACTTTTACCGAGAAAAAAACTTCAGAATTTTATAAATTTTTAAGCTAAAATTGGTTTATGGAATCAGTTAAAAAAAATATTATACCCATAAAAATTCCAAATTATTCTGGACCACTTGAAGTATTATTGAATTTAGCTAAAACGCAGAAAGTTGATTTAACAAAAATTTCAATTACTAAATTAGCCGATCAATTTTTAACTTATATTAAAGAAGCTAGAGATCTTGATTTAGAAGTTGCTTCTGAATATTTATTAATGGCAACGTGGTTGGCGTATTTAAAATCTAAATTACTTTTACCAGAAGATGACGACGATGATTTTAAAGCCTCAGAAGTTGCAGAAAAATTAAAACTTCAGCTCAAAAAACTAGAACTGATAAGGTTACTTTCTGATCAGCTTATTAAAAAAAATAGAATAGGAATAAATATTTTTTATAGAGGTATTAAAGGTGGTATCAAATCAATTAGCACACCAATCTACAAAGTTAGTCTGTACGAGCTTTTAAAAACTTACTCAACTATAAAAATGCAAAAGGCTTTTCAAACTATTAATATACCAAAGCTACCAGTTTTTACCACAGAAGCAGGAATGAAACATATTAGAAACAATTTTTCTAATATTATTGAGTGGAAAGATATTGAAGAGCTAATCCCTAAAGATTTTTTCATCAACAAAAAACTCAAAAAAAGTGGAATAGCAGGTATATTTTCTGCAAGTTTAGAACTAACAAAGCAAGGAGCTGTAAGTATAATGCA
>Ga0307986_10002289_pt1 | contig 13741 bp, 14 predicted proteins | sample EllFjometageno82_FD_203170 | JGI IMG/M metagenome (GOLD analysis project Ga0307986, IMG submission 203170) | Marine microbial communities from Ellis Fjord, Antarctic Ocean - #82 | ecosystem: Environmental > Aquatic > Marine > Unclassified | place: Southern Ocean | collected 2014-10-09
TTACAATTTTCAATCATAGAAATCAAAATAGAAGGTACGCCAGGTAAAGTAAGAACATTTTTTGTAATAAATCCTGGTGCGGCACTTGAAGGATTAAGAATTAATTTTGACCCACTCGGCATTTTCGCCATTTTTTTTCTACCATTATTAAATTTTACTTTACCATAATAATTTTCTAAAATTTTAAAGGCTCCCTTGTGATACTCATATTTAACTTTAAATGCTTTTGATATTGATTGAGCGGTAATATCATCATGGGTGGGACCAATTCCACCAGTTGTAAACACATATTTAAATCTTTTAGACATATCTAGTATGTTTTTAATGATTATTTTTTCTATGTCGGGAATTACTCTAACCTCATTTACGGTTATTCCGCATTTCGAATTTAACCAATTGGCAATAAATACAGTATTTTTATCTTGAGTTCTTCCAGATAGAATCTCATTACCAATTATTAAAATTGCAGCATTTACTTTTTTGTTTTTTTTCTTCATAGATTGATAATTATATATGAACTTTGAAAATAAGCTATTACAAGGTGTCTTCATAAAAAGATATAAACGTTTTTTCGTTGATGTTAAAATAAATGGCAAAACAATTGTTGCTCATTGCCCAAATACCGGTTCAATGAAAGGTTTGCTTAAAGAAGGTAATAAGGTCTGGATTACTAAATCTAATAACCCAAATAGAAAACTAAAATATACTTTACAAATAATTGAAGATTGTGGTGCTAAGGTTGGTGTCAATACTCATTTAACTAATAAAATTTTTTTAGAAGGTTTGAAAAAAAATTTTTTTAAAGGGTTAATTAAAGATGTTAAAATTAAACCAGAAGTCAAATTTGGTGAAAATACCAGGTTCGATTTTTTAGTGACTAAAGATGATTATAAAGCTTTTATAGAAGTAAAAAATGTAACTTTATCGAGAAAACAAGGTGTTGCAGAGTTTCCAGATGCGGTCACCACAAGAGGTGCTAAACATATAAATGAGTTAGTTAAAGCAAGCAAACAAGGATATAAAATCTTTATAGCATATATAGTTCAACGTGAAGATTGTAAAAAATTTATAATATCAGCTGATATAGATCCCATATATTCTAAGTTGTTATCTAAAGCTGTTAAGAAAAAATTAAACATTTTCTGCTATGATTGTAAATTTTCTCTAAAAGGAATAAAACTTAACAATAAGATAAAATATATTATTTAATGAATAGCAATATTAAAGAAGCATTTGAAAAAACTAGAATAGCAGGTTCTGTTGCGTCTGGTGCCTTAGATGAAGTTAAAAAAATCATTAAACCCGGTGTTTCTACAGATCATATTGATGCAGTTTGTTATGAATATATAAATGATCACAAAGCCTACTCTGCTCCATTATTTTACAGAGGATTTCCTAACTCTTGTTGCACATCCACTAACCATGTTGTCTGTCATGGAATACCATCTGATAAAATTTTAAGAGAGGGCGATATAGTAAATGTTGATGTTACTGCTTTTAAAAATGGTTGGCATGGAGATACTAGTAGAATGTTTGAAATTGGTAGAGTGCCAATTAAAGCAAAAAAATTAATTAAAACAACATATGAGTCAATGATGAAGGGAATAGAAATATTAAAAGACGATATTCTGCTAGGTGACATTGGTTTTACAATTCAAAATTATGTTGAGGCTCAAGGATTTTCAGTTGTTCAAGATTTTTGTGGGCATGGAATTGGTCAATCATTTCATAAGGAACCTAATATTTTACATTACGGAAAAAAAGGAACTGGAGAAAAAATTAAAACTGGAATGATTTTTACTATCGAACCCATGATAAACCTTGGTAATTATGAGACAAAAATATTAAACGACGGATGGACTGCAGTTACAAAAGATAAATCATTATCAGCACAATTTGAACATACTGTAGGTATAACAAAAAATGGGTATGAAATTTTTACTCAGTCAAAAGAATTTAATTAAATAATAAAAATGATTGAAAGATATTCTAGAAAAGAAATGGTGTCAATTTGGGAAGATTTTAACAAATATACCATTTGGTTAAATATTGAGTTAGCAGCAGCTGAAGCAATGGAAAAATTGAAAATTATTCCAAGAGGAGTTTCTAAAAAAGTTAAATCAAAAGCAAAGATCAATGTAAAAAGAATTTTAGATATTGAAGATAAAGTGAAACACGATGTAATTGCTTTTTTAACATCAATAACTGAGAAAGCTGGAAAAGAAGCAAGATACCTTCATAAAGGAATGACTTCTTCAGATGTTCTAGACACATGTTTTAATTTGCAATTAAAACAATCAGGAGAAATAATACTAAAAGATATTGATGAAATATTAAAATCTATAAAAAAACAAGCTATTAAACACAAGCATACTTTGTGCATTGGTAGAAGCCACGGGATACATGCTGAGCCCATTACGTTTGGTTTAAAAATGTTAACTTTTTATCAAGAATTTTTAAGAAATAAGAAAAGACTAGAAAATTCAATAAAAGAAATATCTACTTGTGCAATTTCTGGAGCAGTTGGCACATTTGCTAATGTAGATCCTAGAGTCGAGAGTTATGTTGCAAAAAAACTAAAACTCAATGTTGAGCCAATATCAACACAAGTTATACCCAGAGATAGACATGCGCAGTTTTTTTCAACATTAGGTATTATTGCAAGTTCAATTGAAAGGTTTGCAGTAGAGATTAGACACCTTCAGAGAACTGAAGTTTTAGAAGTTGAGGAATTTTTTGGAAAAAAACAAAAAGGTTCTTCGGCAATGCCACATAAAAAAAATCCTATTTTAAGTGAAAATCTCACTGGTTTAGCTAGACTAATTAGATCGTGCGTTATTCCTGCTATGGAAAATGTGGCTCTATGGCACGAAAGAGACATTTCTCATTCAGCAGTTGAAAGAAACATTGGACCTGACTCTACAATAGCGCTAGATTTTGCTCTAAACAGATTAAATGGTGTTATTAAGAATTTAAATGTATATCCAAAAAATATGTTAAAAAATTTAGAAATAACCAACGGCGTATTTTTTTCACAAAGAATATTACTTGAACTAACAACTGTTGGATTTACAAGGGAAGAATCTTATAAAATTGTCCAAAAAAATGCGATGAAATCTTGGAGTGATAAATCGTCTTTTTATGAAAATATCGTTAATGATAAAAAAATAACGAGTAAAATACCTGTTAATAAACTTAAAAAGTTATTTAATTTTAGTTATCATACTAAAAGAATTAATATAATTTTCAATCGAAGTTTAAAAAAATAAAATTTCATATGAATAAAGGAAATAAACTATACGAAGGTAAAGCCAAAATTATCTATGAAACAAAAGATAAAAACTTGGTTATTCAGCATTTTAAAGATGACGCAACTGCGTTTAATAATCAAAAAAAGGCAAAGGTTGAGGGTAAAGGTGTGTTAAACAATAGGATATCTGAATATATCTTAACAAATTTATCTCAATGTGGAATAAAAACTCATTTAGTAAAAAGATTAAATATGAGAGAACAATTAATAAGAAAAGCTGAAATTTTTCCAATTGAATTTATTGTAAGAAATATTGCTACGGGATCATTAACTAAAAGACTTGGTATTTCTGAAGGAACAGTTTTAGATAAGCCTTTGTTAGAATACTGCTACAAAAAAGATGAACTTGAAGACCCTCTTATTTCAAAAGAACATATTTATACCTTTGGATGGGCCTCTGAAAAAAACATTAAAGAAATAGACAAAATTACCTTAAGAATTAACGATTTGCTGTTAGGAATGTTTAGAGGAATAGGAATTAAACTAATAGACTTTAAAATTGAATATGGACTAGCATGGAATAAAGATACTGAAGAAAAAGAAGTTGTACTTGCTGACGAAATTAGCCCTGATACTTGTAGATTGTGGGATTTAAAAACAGAAAAAAAATTAGACAAAGATAGATTCAGAAAAGATTTAGGAAATGTCATTCAAGGATACCAAGAGGTAGCAAGAAGATTTAAAATTATGCCGGAAGAAACAAATATAAGTGAAGTAAATTTCGGAAAAACAACTTCAATAAAATTTAAAAAAAAATAAATTGAAATTTTCAGTCACAGTTACATTAAAGAAAGATGTGCTAGACCCCCAAGGTAAAGTGGTTAAAAACACTCTACAAAATTTAGGAATGAGTACACTAACAAACGTCAGACAGGGTAAATATTTTGAAATAGAAGTAAATGATGACAATGAAAAAGTTGCAGAAAAAAAAGTTGACGCTATGTGCAAAAAACTTTTAGTAAACTTAATTATCGAAGATTATAAAGTAGATAAAATTTAATGAATTCATCAGTTGTTGTTTTTCCAGGTTCAAATTGTGACAGAGATGTAGCGGTTGCCCTTAAAAAAATGCAGTTTAAAAATACAATGGTCTGGCATAAGGAAACAAAATTACCTAAATCAGATTTAATTGTTATCCCGGGTGGCTTTTCTTATGGGGACTATTTAAGATCAGGAGCAATAGCTGGTAAATCACTAATTATTGAGGAAGTTATAAAAGCAGCCAACGATGGTTGTTTAGTTTTAGGTATTTGTAATGGTTTTCAGATATTAACAGAAACAGGTTTGTTAAAAGGTGTTTTATTAAGAAATAAAAATTTGAAATTTATAAATAGAAACGTGAATGTTAAAGTTATTAATAATGAGACTAAATTTACTAATAAATATAAAAAAAATCAAATCTTAAATATAAATATTGCACACAACGAAGGAAATTATTTTACAAATACTGCTCACTTAAAAGAGCTTAATAATGAAAATTTAATAGCATTTAAATACTGTGATCAAGATGGAAATATAAAAGAAAGTTTTAATCCCAATGGATCTTTAGAGAATATAGCTGGAATTTTCAACATGAAAAAAAATATATTAGGTATGATGCCTCATCCTGAAAGAATGGTTGATAGTTTAATCTCTAACGGAGATGGTGTAAGCCTTTTTTCAAGTTTACTAAAATAAAGATAATGAAAATTACTAACGAAGTAGTCGAAAATCACGGTTTGAAAATAGATGAGTATTCTAATATCAAAAAACTTTTAAATAGAGAGCCAAACTTATTAGAACTTGGAATTTTTTCAGCAATGTGGAATGAGCATTGTTCTTATAAATCTTCACGCAAACATCTTAAAAATTTATTTACAAAAGGGACACAAGTAATCCAAGGTCCTGGCGAAAATGCTGGTGTGATAGACATTGGTGATGATGATGCTATTGTTTTCAAAATAGAAAGTCATAATCATCCATCTTATATTGAGCCATACCAAGGTGCAGCGACAGGTGTTGGAGGAATTTTAAGAGATGTTTTTACTATGGGTGCAAGACCTATAGCGCTTTTAAATTCAATACATTTTGGTTCTCCGGATCATTTTAGGACTAAAAGTTTATTAAATGGTGTTGTTTCAGGAATTGGAGGATATGGTAATTGTATTGGCATTCCAACGGTAGCTGGAGAGACAAAATTTAATAAGACCTATAATGAAAATATATTAGTTAACGCAATGGCAGTAGGTCATGCAAAAAAAAATAAGATTTTTTACTCAAAAGCCAAAGGTCTAAATAAATCAGTAGTATATGTGGGGTCTAAAACAGGTCGTGATGGTATTCATGGAGCGTCCATGGCTTCAGCAGAATTTGACGAGAACTCGGAAGATAAAAAGCCAACAGTTCAAGTGGGAGATCCTTTTACTGAAAAATTGTTAATGGAAGCTTGCTTAGAATTAATGAAAGATGAATCTATTATATCTATTCAAGATATGGGAGCTGCAGGACTTACATCATCTAGTGTTGAAATGGCGTCAAAAGGAGAATTAGGAATAGAACTTAATTTAGAAAAAATTCCTTGTAGAGAAGAAAATATGACATCTTATGAGATTATGTTGTCTGAAAGTCAAGAGAGAATGCTTATAATTCTTGAAGACGGAAAAGAAGATCATGCAAGAAAAATATTTAAAAAGTGGGATCTTGATTTTGTGGTTATTGGTAAAACTACAAATACAAACAATTTAACACTTAAGTACAAAAAAGAAACTCAAGGAGAAATACCTATTAACGCCTTAGCTTCTGAAGCTCCTATTTATGACAGAAAATGGATAAAAAAAAAACTTCCTAAAAAAAAAATTGACCTTAAAGAATTAAAAAAAGTTAAAATAGAAGATGCTTTAATAAAAATACTTTCATCAGCAAATCATTCAAACAAGAAGTGGGTAACGGATCAGTATGATCAAATGGTAATGTGCGATACAGTACAAAAATCTGGTTCGAATGCTGCAATTATAAGAATACATGGTAAAGATAAAGCAATTGCTGTGTCTGTAGATTCATCTGCAAATTATTGTAAAGCTCATCCAATTACTGGTGGTAAGCAAATTGTTTGTGAAAATTGGAGAAATTTGATCTCTGTTGGAGCTAAGCCTCTTGCAATAACAAACTGTTTAAATTTTGGAAACCCGGAGAATGTTGAGGTTATGGGTGAGTTTGCCGAATGTTTAATAGGTATTAGAGAAACCTGTGAGTTTTTAAACTACCCAGTAGTCTCAGGAAATGTTTCATTTTATAACGGTACAAATAAAAAAAACATCTCTCCCACTCCTGTAATTGGAGGTGTTGGATTAATTCATAAATTAGAAAAGCCAATGAACCATAAAATTAAAAAAGATGATAGTATAATTTTTTTAATAGGAAAAACTTTTGGTCACTTAGAACAAAGTGCTTTTTTTGAAGAGGTATACTCAATTTTAGACGGACAACCACCAGAAGTAAATTTAGCAAATGAAAAAAATAATGGTGAAAATATTTTGGAATTAATAAAAAATGATTTAGTAAACTCAGTTCACGATGTATCAAGCGGTGGACTTATTGTTGCTTTAGCTGAAATGTGCATGGGATCTGGTTATGGTATTAAAGTGAATAAACCCAAAAAACTAACTAATCTCTTTAAATATTTTTTTGGTGAAGATCAAAGTAGGTATACTATTGAAGTTAATAAAAACAATACTGAAAAAGTTGAACAAATATTAAAAGATAGCAACATTTTTTATGAAAATATTGGAACCACTCAAAGAGATTTTTTTGAAATTCAAGATGAATTAAAAATTGATGTTAAAGAACTGTATAAAATCAATAATCAGTGGTATAATAATTACTAATGGCTTTACCTGTAGAAGAAATTAAAGAACTTATAATTGCTTCAATTCCTGACGCATCTATAGAAATTAAAGATCTTATGGGTGACAATAATCATTATCAAGCTCTTATTAAATCAAAAATGTTTAGTGGTTTAAGTAAAATTGATCAACATAAATTAGTTTATAAATCTCTAAAAGGTAAAATGGGAAACGAATTGCACGCACTATCAATTACAACAGAGGAAAAATAATGGAAACTAAAGAAAGAATTGAAAGTATAATAAATTCAGATGATGTTTGTTTGTTTATGAAAGGAACACCTGATGCTCCACAATGTGGATTTTCAATGGCTGTGTCGAACGTACTAAAACATTTAAAGGTAAACTTTAACGGTATAAACGTACTAGATGATGAGAAGTTAAGACAGGAAATAAAAGAGTTTAGTGATTGGCCTACTATTCCACAATTATATGTCAAAGGTGAGTTCATAGGTGGTTGTGACATTGTAAAAGAAATGTTTGAAAAAGGTGAATTAAAAGTTTTATTTGAAGAAAAAAAGATTATTTAAATGCGACAATATATTTATAAAATCTTAATTTTTGCGTTAGCTATAATTGTAGTATTTGAGTTCACCATAGGTAAGGAAATTTCTCAAGTTAGTGAAAAAATAAATCAATATACTACTGCTGAAGGAAGAAAAGAAATTGTCACATCTTTAAAAGAAGAAATAGAAAAAGCTAATCAAAAAGAAAATTATTTAGATGAAGAGGAAAGAGTATTAATTAGAGACTTTATTATTAAGATCAGAAAAGAATTAGCGCTCGACTAGTTGCACTTAAAGATTTTAGCCATAACTAGGTTTTCTTTTGAGAAATTCATTTGTATTTCTTCGCTATGAATTTTATCACAGTTGTTAGGTAATCCTTTTTTTGTAGATCGCTCCATCAAGGCTACATAAAATGGTCTTATATTTTTTTTATGTAAACTTTGAAAAGGTAAAAAACATACATCTTTACTAGCAATAAAATCTTCTATCCCTCTGTTTCTATTTGAAATAATGCACTCACTAGATTTTATTTTTTTTTCATTAAATATTAAGGCAATTTTTTTAGAAGAAACCCCCCAATAATCCAATTCAAAATTATCACTGACTTTTATAAAATTCGTAAAATTATTTAACCAAATATAATTATAAGGGTACATTTTTATATTTTGAAAAACAAAAAAAATTACAAAAATGCTAATTAAGAAATATGAAACTTTTTTTGTTAAAAGAAATAATGCTGATAAAGCTATAATAAAAAATAAAGGAATAAGAAACATAACTTGTCTTAATTCATCATACAAATTTACGTTTAACAAAATCAATAGAAAAATTATTAATAAAGTAGATACAATAATTGGTGCAACAAATAAGGTATTATGAGTTAAATGAAAAAAAATTTTTTCTTTAAAAATTAAAAAAATAATACCTAAAATAATGATGACTGGTAATTTAAAAAAAAACCATATTGGTAAATATGATGAAGGTAAATTTTGTGCTTTCATGCACTCTCCTAAAGTTACGGTGCAAACAGTTTGGATGTGCTGACTCATAGACTTTAATCCGTTTACTACTTCTAACGGATTATCCCAATAAGCCGGACTGAGAATATAAAATATAATTATGATTGATAAAGAAAATAAAATAAGCTTCTTGTAGAATAATTTACAAAACTTTAAATAACTAAAATCTAAAATATTAATAACAAATAATAAAAATATTAAATATTCGAAAAAAATTAAAACTCCACTGATTCTTATGGATAGTAAGAACGAAGTTAAAAAAGCTAAAATTATTAAGTCTTTATTTCTAATTTTTTTTTCTTCATAGAATAATTTAGTAATTTTTATTATATAAAATGTGCTTATTAACCATATTGATAAAAATGGAATATCTTTTACGTTAAAAAAACTATGTCCCAACAAATAAGGGTAAGTTAAATATAAAAAGGTAGATAGTGAGGAATAATTCTTATCTTCAGTGATAATATAAATTATTTTTCTTAAATAGATTCCTGATATTACAAAAAAAATAAATATAGTTGGATGTTTTACTAAAATCTTTTTTGAATTTAAAGAAACATTATCTAAATTGAAAAATAAACTTATAATTGATTCTATTGGAGCGGAAATAAAATAAAAACCTGAGCCATAATGTAAATTTAGGTTTGATAGAGGTTGATAATCATAATTCAAACCAAATAGTGTATTAAGAAAATATTTTTTGTTAGTATCACCTACAAAAAAGCTGTGGTACTCATCATGTGTAATGCCAACATCCAGTGATAAGAAAATTCCACTAATAAAATAAATAAGTAGAAAATAGTAAAAATAATTTTTTTTTAAGTTTAAAAATTGACTCACTTTTTAAATATATACGAAATGGTATTTTATTAATACTTATCTAGAGTAATATTCTATAACTAAACTAGGTTCCATTATTACTGGATAAGGAACCTCTGAGAACTTTGGTATTCTTATTAATTTAGCTGTCTTATTTTTATCATCTAACTGAATATATTCGGGAACATCTCTTTCTTTACTTTGAAGTGCTCCGTCAATAACTGTTAATTTTTTTGATTTTTCTCTAATTTCTATTAAGTCGGTATCTTTAACAACATAACTGGAAATATTTACTCTTTTTTTATTTACTCTTATGTGTCCATGATTGATTATTTGTCTAGCAGAAAAAACTGTTTGCGCAAACTTAGCTCTATAAATTACTGTATCCAGTCTACTTTCAAGAAGTGCAATTAGATTTTCAGTAGTATCCCCTCTTTTAGCAAGAGCTTTTCTATAAATATTTCTGAATTGTCTTTCGTTAATATTTCCATAATAAGATTTAAGCTTTTGTTTAGCTTGTAATTGAATTCCATAATCAGTAGGTTTGCCTCTTTTATTTTGACCATGTTGGCCAGGAGGATACGCTCTAGAATTAAAAGGACTTTTTGGCCTGCCCCAAAGATTTGCTTTTAATCTTCGATCAACTTTATGTTTAGATTTTAGTCTTTTTGTCATGTTAATAATGAGTGTTTATAAAGCTTCATGGGCAATTGTCAATTATGGTAAATATTATTTTTGCTCAAAGAACTAATAATACTAGCTAAAATCCTCAGTTCCTTATCATTAGGCTCTAGTCTATAAATTAAATTGTTGATATTCATCATCATTGAATGTTTTTTTTCAACTGGAACAAAAAAACCTTTTTTATCAAGTAATTTCTCTAAATGAAAAAGGAGAGCTGAAATTTTGTTTTTTGATGAAATTTTTATATTTTTACCCCCTATTTCAAATTTTTTAAAATTTATGTGCTTAAAAATTTCATAACAAACTACAGTTAAGGAATGTGATAAATTTAATGATTTAAATTTTTTTGAAGTTGGTATTTGTAAAACATAGTTAGATAGGGATAGGTCCTCATTTGATAAACCGGATGCTTCAGGACCAAACATTAAACCAAATTTTGTATTTTTTCTTTTAGTGATTAACTTAAAAAATTGAACAAATGAAATATGCTTTTTGTTAATATCTCTTTTTCTTGCGCTTAAAGAAATAACTATATCGTAATCACCAATAGCAAGATGTGTCTTGTTAAAAATTTTAGCTTTTTTAATTATATCGTATGCTCCAACAGAAGTAGCTTTTGCTTTATTATTAGGCCAGATTTGTTTGGGAGATACTATATCTAATTTAGAAAAACCAAAATTTTTAAGTGACCGAGCACATGCGCCTATGTTTTCACCAAGTTGCGGTTTAACCAATATAAAACCAAACTTATTTTTCATTTAAATTAGCAGGAGCTTTTTCTTTATAAAGTTTATAGTCCAAACTATCTATTAATGCTCTAAATGAAGCTTCTATTATATTTGGTGAAACACCAATAGTAAACCAACTTACGCCTGATTTATCTGTACTCTCAATTAAAACTCTAGTTGTGGCCTCTGTTCCGGTATTTAAAATTCTTACTTTATAATCTAGAAGTTTTAAATCGGAAAAAAAATTATAATATTTTTCAACTTTTTTAAAATTTGATCTAATGGCGTTATCAAGTGCGTTAACGGGGCCATTCCCCTCGCCAACACATTCAATGTCTTTACCATCTATTCTAAAAACAACGTTAGCTTTTGTTATAAGTTTGTCAGATTTTGTAACGTTAACAGTGTAACTTTTAACTTTTAGATATTCTGGAACTTTTCCTAAAAGTCTGTTGGCTAAAAGTTCAAAAGAAGCATCAGCACCATCATATGAGTATCCGCTGAACTCTCTATCTTTTACTTCGTCTAAAATTTTTTGAACTTTTGGGTCTTTAGAGTCAATCTTTATTCCATACTCTTCTAAACGAGATAAAATATTTGATCTACCTGCCTGATTAGAAACAACTATATTTCTGTGATTACCAATTAATTTAGGGTCAACATGTTCATAAGTTTTAGGATCTTTTTTAACAGCAGAAACATGTAAACCTCCTTTATGAGAAAAAGCTGATGCGCCAACATAAGCCATATTCTTATTTGATTTTCTATTCAAAATTTCGTCAAGAAGTCTTGAACATTCTGTAAGAGAAGATAATTTTTCTTTTTTAATATTAATTTCATATTTATCACTCAATGATTTTTTTAAAAATAATGTTGGGATAATTGACATTAAATTTGCGTTACCGCATCTTTCGCCTAAGCCATTAATAGTCCCTTGAACCTGTCGTACACCAGCTTCTACTGCTGCTAAAGAATTAGCAACTGCATTCTCTGTATCATTGTGAGCATGTATACCAAGATTTTTTCCAGGTATTACTTTTGAAACCTCTGAAACAATTCTACTTATTTCATGTGGTAATGTTCCGCCATTGGTATCACAAAGTACTAGCCATCTTGCTCCAGAGTCGTAAGCTTGCTTTAAGCAGTCTAAAGCATAATTAGAATTTGCTTTATACCCATCAAAGAAATGTTCAGCATCAAATAAAAATTCTTTTTTATTGTTAATGAAATGATTGGCCGTTTCTTTTATATTTTCTAAATTTTCTTCTTTTGTAATACCTAAAGCTACTTTTACATGAAAATCCCATGCTTTTCCCACAATGCAAACAGCCGGACAATCCGCGTTAATTAAAGAGGACAAACTAGGATCATTGTCTGCACTTCTCCCAGTTTTTTTTGTCATTCCAAAAGCAGTAAATATACTTTTATTTAGTTTAGGTGGGTTAGAAAAAAATTCTGTATCCACAGGATTAGCGCCCGGCCAACCTCCTTCAATATAATCAACACCTATTTCTGATAAAACGTTAGCTATTTTATTTTTGTCATCTAATGAAAAATCAACACCTTCTGTTTGGGCTCCGTCTCTAAGAGTTGTATCAAATATAAATACTTTATCTTTACTCATTTTAACTTCCAAACAGTTTTGTCTTTTAAATCTTCAATACTAATTCCTTTGCTTAATAAATCTTCTCTGATTTTGTCAGCTAGATCATAGTCGTTATTTTTTTTTGCTTTAACTCTTTCATCAATTTTTTTCATAATAAATTCTTCTGAAATATTTGTATTTAATTTTTTAAAACTTTCCCATTCATTTTTATCAATATTAAATAAACCTAATAAACGACATGAGTTATTAAAAAGTAATTTGCTTTTTTTATCTCCTTTAATTGATGAATTATATAGTTCATGAATTTTGGCTATAAATCCAGGAGTGTTTAAATCATCTAATAAACTATCGCATACCTCTAAAACATTTTTTTCTTCTGTTTTTTCATAAAGATTATACCACTTTCCTATTGTAGCTTTTTGATTCTGAAGCAATTCATCATTCCAATCTAGTGGTTGGCTATAATGAGCGCTTAATAAGGCTAGTCTTACTACTTGACCTGAATATTTTTTAACAGCATCAGAAATTGTAACAATATTCTTTAAAGATTTAGACATTTTTTCTTTATTAATTGTAACAAAACCATTGTGGATCCAATAATTAGCAAAATGTTCTGTTGAATTGTTAGAACAAGATTGGGCAATCTCATTTTCATGGTGGGGAAAAATTAAATCAAGTCCTCCACCATGAATATCAAAATTTTTTCCTAAATACTTCTCACTCATTACTGAACATTCTAAATGCCAGCCTGGTCTGCCTCGACCCCATGGAGAATTCCAACCAGGATCACCTTCACTAGAAGGTTTCCATAATACAAAATCCATATGGTTTTTTTTCAATTTTGAAACTTCTATTCTTGAGCCTGATTTTAATTCATCTAAATTTTTGTTAGAAAGTTTTCCATAATCTTTAAACTTAGTAACAGAAAAATAAACATGACCACTTTTTTCATATGCAAAATTTTTTTCGATTAATGATTTAGTCATAATAATCATTTCTTCAACATGATCTGTTGCTTTAGGCTCTTTTGTTGGTAACATACAATTAAGAGATTTGCAGTCTTTATGAAAAGTTTCTGTAATTGTTTCAGTAACTTCTTTAATCGGCTTGTTGTTTTTTTTTGAAGCCTCTATTATTTTGTCATCTACATCTGTAATATTTCTTACGTAGTCCACTTCTCCATAAA
>Ga0307986_10002292_pt1 | contig 13738 bp, 16 predicted proteins | sample EllFjometageno82_FD_203170 | JGI IMG/M metagenome (GOLD analysis project Ga0307986, IMG submission 203170) | Marine microbial communities from Ellis Fjord, Antarctic Ocean - #82 | ecosystem: Environmental > Aquatic > Marine > Unclassified | place: Southern Ocean | collected 2014-10-09
TCTCTCAATAAATCGTTAATAGAAGTTTTAGATCTAGTTTTTTCATCGACTTGTTTAATTATTACCGCACAATATAAGGCAGGACCCTTACCATCTTTACTTGGTAAGCTACCAGGAACTATTACTGAGTAAGCTGGGATTTTTCCATAGATTATTTCACCTGTTTCTCTATAAACAATTTTTGTAGATTGACCAATAAATACACCCATAGATAAAACTGATCCTTCTCCTACTATTACTCCTTCAACTATTTCAGAACGAGCGCCAACGAAACAGTTATTTTCAACAATTGTTGGGTTTGCTTGCATTGGTTCTAATACGCCACCAATTCCAGCACCACCGGATATGTGACAGTTCTTTCCTATCTGAGCACAAGACCCAATTGACGCCCAGGTATCAACCATAGTTCCTTCATCCACATAAGCACCAATGTTTACAAATGAAGGCATCAAGACGACATTTTTCCCAATGAAAGATCCGTGTCTAACCACTCCATTAGGTACCATTCTAAATCCAGCTTTTTTATGTTCTTCTCTTCCCCAGCCGGCAGTTTTTCCTCTAACTTTATCCCACCATGTAGCGTATGGACCTGCAAGAGTTTGCATCTCGTTAGTTTTAAAACTTAAAAGGATTGCTTTTTTAATCCATTGATGAACTACCCACTCATTATCTTTTTTTTCAGCAACTCTTAAAACGCCTTTATCAACATGTTCAATTGTTTCTTTAATTGCATCCAATATTAATTGGTCAGATTGACCATTAATTGAATCTTTATTGTTCCAAGCTGTATTGATAATATTTTCAAATTCTTTCATAGTTTTAATTTACTGGTTATAAGTTAGTCTTATTGTGCTTTTAATATATTAATTTCTTGAAGAAAAGAAGGCAAGTCCTTAATCTTATAATCAATATATGGTTTATCAGCATCCTTTTTTGCAAATGTCTCATCATTCTCAAGCCAACATGTTTTCATGCCTAGATTTTTAGCCTGTTCTAAATTATGAGCAATATCTTCAATTAATATTGATTTTGTTGGATCTAGATCAAATTTCGTTATTATTTTTTTGTAAGGTTCAATTTTTGGTTTGGGGATAAAACTAGCATCAACAATATCAAATGCTCCATCAAACAAACCATCTATACCTAATTGTTTAGTTACGTTTTCAACGTGAGCATGAGAGCCATTTGTGAAAATATATTTTTTTTCTTTAATCTTAATTAGTTCTCCCCTTAATACCTTATCTTTTGGAAGCCAACTAATATCTATGTCGTGAACAAATTCAAGAAATTCATGTGGGTCAATTTTATCGTGATTCATCAGTCCAGATAATGTTGTTCCATATTCATAGAAATATTTTTTTTGAATTTCTCTTGCTTTAATTAAATCAACATCAAATTTTTTTGAGATGAAGGAAGACATTTTTTTATCAACTTCTGAAAAAACTTTTGTTTGACCACTATAAAGAGTGTTATCAAGGTCAAATAACCAGTATTTTATATTTATTAAATTTTTCATTCTCTAATTAAGGTTCCAGATCCTTTATCAGATAACAACTCAAAAAGAAGTGAGTGATTTTTTCTTCCATCAATAATTACAACCCCTTTTACTCCATTACTGGCAACATCTAAACAATTGTTAATTTTAGGTATCATTCCACCTGAGATAACTTCTTGATCAATTAATTCTTTGGCTTTTTGAGAATTAATTTCAGGTATTAATTTTTTTTCATCATCTAATACACCCTCTACATCACTAATAATCATTAACCTTCTAGCTTTTAACTCTTTAGCTATCGCACCAGCAACTGTATCTGCATTGATATTAAAAGTTTGATTACTTTCATTTAAACCCAAAGGGGCAATAACAGGTACTTCATTAACTTTAATAATTTCTTTTAAAACATTAATCTTTATGTGAGTAGGGGTACCAACAAAACCTAATTCTTTGCTTTCAGGTTTTACAGTTATTATATTATATTCTTTTGAAGTAATTCTTCTTGATTCACAAGATTGATTTTTTAAAGCAGCCACTATTTCTTTATTAAAATCAATTAAAACATCTTCAACTATATTAATTATATTTTTATCAGTAACTCTTAATCCTTTTATAAAATTACTTTTAATATTAAGTTCGCTTAATCTGTTGTTGATTCTTTTTCCTCCACCATGGACAATTATAGGATTAAAGCCAAGCTTGTTTAAAACAACAACATCTTTGATAAAAATTTCAAATAATTTTGGATCAACTAAAACACTACCACCACATTTAATGACAATAGATTCATTGTTATACTTTTTTAAGTATCTTTTTACCTCCTCAACTGTTGGGCCATCTTTAGGTAAAATATTTATTAATCCTTCTTCTTTTAACGATGACATTTAAGTTGTTTTAATAGTCATTTTTCTTTGGACAATGTATTGTTGAATCATTGTAAAAATATTGTTGAAACTCCAGTAGATCACAAGACCCGCGGGAAAAGGTGCAAGAATTACAGTCAGAAACACTGGAAAGAACATAAAAATTTTAGCCTGAATTGGATCTGGTGGAGTTGGGTTAAGTTTTTGTTGTATGAACATAGTGATCCCCATAATAATTGGCCACAAACCTATTAATAAGAAAGAAGGTGGGTCCCAAGGAAGTAAACCAAAAATGTTAAATAAAGATGTTGGATCCCTATCACTCAGGTCGTGTATCCATCCATAAAATGGCATATGTCTCATTTCAATAGTTACAAATAATACTTTATATAAAGCAAAGAAAACTGGAATCTGAACTAGTATAGGTAGACAACCACTCATAGGGTTAACTTTTTCTTTTTTATAAAGAGCCATCATTGCTTGTTGTAATTTCATTTTATCTGCCTTGTGCAATTCTTTCAAACGAGCCATCTCAGGAGCTAATAACTTCATCTTCCCCATTGACTTAAAGCTAAAGTTGGCAAGGGGAAAGAAAGCTAATCTAATACAAACTGTAACAGCGATAATTGCCAAACCATAGTTGCCTAATAATTTAAAGAAGTAGTCCAATACAAAAAATAAAGGTTTAGTTATAAAATACATAAAGCCCCAATCAATTGCTAGATCAAATTTATTGATATTTAGACTTTCAGCATAACCATCAATGACATTTACTCTTTTAGCTGCAACTATAATTTGAATTTTTTCTTCAATAGAACTGTTTGCTCTAACCTCAATACCATTTGTGGATATATAGTTAGCTCTGAATTTATTTTTATAGTCAAAAGTTATTTTAAACTCTTTTCCTTTAGGAGGTACAACTGATGTAACCCAAAACTTATCTGAAATAGCAACAAATCCTTCTTGAGCAGTTTGAGTAAACTTCTTTTCTTGAATGTCATCGTAATCCTCTTCAATTAACTGATCATCAAGTACGGATAGAAACCCTTCATGTAAAATATAAAAGCCAGATATTTTTGGTAATTTATTTCTAATTATTTGCCCATAAGAATAAAAATTATAAGATTTATCTGATGAATTAATTATTTTTTCTTTTACAGTAAATAAGAATTGGTCATCTAAACTTATATACTTTTCAAATGTAATGCCTTGAGGGTTACTCCAAGTTAGTTTTACAGAACTATTATTAGTTAACTTTTTATTTCCAGAAACTTTCCAAACAGTAGAAGCATCAGGTACATCTATGTTTTTGTTAGTACTTACAAAGCCACTTTCGATTAAATACCCATCCTCAATATTTCTTGGGCTTAATAGAGTTATTTTATCACGTCCATTAAGTTCAACATTATATTCTTTGAAAGTTAAATCGTCTATTGCTGCACCTTTTAAAGAAATAGATCCAACAACACTACTATTTTCAAATTGAATTCTATCATTTTCTTTTAAAGCATCTGCTCTTGAAAGTTCTGCAAAGTTTTCATTTTTGTCTAAATTAGGAGTATCAGTATTGCTTTCTATTTTTTTTTTTTCAGCTAAATTTTTATTGGTGGTTGTGGGATCAGGCTGAAAAAAAAGAGAGTATAAAATAATAACTGCTGCTGATAGTGATATTGCTGCTATTACGTTTCTAGTATCCATTATTTCTTAACCTTTAATTCTTTACTTACTGGATCAAATCCTTCACCACCACCTAATATTTTTATAGGGTGACATGAAAAAATTCTTTTTGCACTTTTCGAGATACCTTTAATGAAACCATATATTTTTAAACATTCAATCGTATATTCAGAACATGTTGGAAGATATCTACACGAAGGAGTTAAGTAGGGGCTAATAACCATTTTATAAAATTTGATCAGGCTAATTAAAATTTTTGATATAATATTCATTACTTAATTTTTTCAATATCTTGAAATAAAGTATCTTTTATTATCGCATATTCATTGTTTAGCATAGTTATTTTCGCAATCACAAGGTAAGAATAATTTAAGTTTATTGATATATTTTTTACTGCTTCATTCATAATATTCCTTAACCTTCTTTTAATTTTGTTTCTCTTTACAGCACCACGGATAAGTTTTTTTTTAGCTACAAAACTGATGTTTAGTTTTTTATTATCTTTGTCTTCAAGAGAACCAAAAAAAAGAGTGATGTATTTATTTGAGACTTTTTTCTTCTTTAGTAAATTTTTAAAATCTTCATTTTTAGAAAGAGCAACAATTTTGCTTTTCATTTGGTCTAGTCTATTTACCTTTTGGCTTTTTTTGAGTAGATGACACTGTAAGATTCTTACGTCCTTTATCACGTCTTCTCTTAATAAGTTTTTTTCCACCTTTAGTTGCCATCTTTGATCTAAAACCATGTTTCTTAAGACGCTTTCCAACTTTTGGCTGATATGTTCTTTTCATAGGATTTATTTAAGTTTTTATAAATTTCGCTCTTTATAGTAATTATATGTATAAATAGCAAATAGAAGATTTTATAATACCATTAGCTAATTATGGAAAAATCAAAAAAAGTTAAGGTAATTTTAGGTTTATTTTATCTTATAGTTGTTTCATCATTTTTGTACTTTTTTTTATCAAAATTCACTCTTGAAGAATTAACCAGCTACGAATTTATCAAAAATAACAGAGACTACCTTTTTGGATTAAAACAAAATAATTTATTTCTACTTTCTTTAGTATTTTTAATATTCACAATTGTTTGGGTTATCATGGCTGGATTTGGTTTGCCAATCGCACTTCTGGCAGGTTTTATTTTTGGAAAATGGTTTGGAACTTTTATTTTAATAATTGGAATGACTATTGGTGCAACAATTTTATACATTTTTGGTAATTATTTTTTTAAAGAAATTATTAAAAAAAAGTTTTTAAGTAGATTTAAAAATTTAGAAACAAAATTTAAAAAATCAGAGTTTATTTATCTTTTGATTTATAGGTTTATAGGAGGAATTCCTTTCGCATTATCAAATGTGTTACCTTGTATCTTTAACGTTAGAGTGAGTAATTTTTTTTGGGCAACGTTAATAGGGCTTACACCTCAATTATTTCTAGTAGTTTCTCTTGGTAGTGGACTTGAAAAAATTATAGAACAAAACTTAGAAGCCCCAAGAATTATAGATTTAATATATTCACCAAACATATATATTCCAATGCTTGCATTTATAGCGTTAATAATAATCACAATTATAGCTAGAAAAATATTCTATAAAAGATAGCCTGGTGCCCCCATCAGGAATTGAACTTGAAATTTATCCTTACCATGGACATGTTATACCATTTAACTATAGGGGCTATTTTGGTATTTATTGAAGCATTTCTAGAATAAATCATTTTTGTCAAAATATTACCTTAATTTTTTTCATATAATGATTTATATTTAAATTATAAAAATTTTATGGGAATACATTACACATACGGTGCAAATAAAGGCAACAAGCTTATGGAAAAGCAAGCTAAGAGAGAAAAGAAGCTTGCAGAAAAAAAAGCAAAGCGTGAAGCCAAGGAAGGCCCAAGAACACAAGAAGAGCCTGAGAAAACTTTAGATGCATCAAAACCTATCACTTTAGATTTTCTAACTAATCCAGATAAATAATGAGTGATAAAGAAAAAAATGAAAGATTAAGTTTGGCACTTAAAAAAAATCTTAAAAAGAGAAAAATTTCTCAAAAAAAAAATAAGAAGAAAAGTAAATAATGTCAGTACTTTCTGATAGATCTATAAGGAAACTTGCGCTTGAAGAATCGATGATTTCTCCCTTCATAGATAAACAAGTAAGAGATGGTAAAATTTCCTACGGCTTAAGTTCATTTGGTTACGATGCAAGAGTAGCAGATGAATTTAAAATATTTCACAATGTAAATTCTTCCATTGTTGATCCAAAGAAGTTTACCTCAGATAACTTTGTTACAAAAAAAAGTTCAGAATATATTATTATTCCACCAAATTCCTTTGCTCTAGGAACCACTATAGAAGTTTTTAAAATACCAAGAGATATTATGTGTATTGTTGTTGGAAAAAGTACATATGCAAGAACTGGAATTATAGTTAACGTAACACCAATAGAATCAGAATTTTTTGGTACCGTTACGCTAGAATTTTCAAATACCACTCCTTTACCAGCAAAAATATATGCGAACGAAGGAGTTGCTCAATTCTTATTTCTAAAAGGGGATCAACCTCCAGAAACTTCATACGCCGACCGTAAAGGGAAATACATGGGTCAAACTGGAGTAACTTTACCGAAAGTATAATCATGAAAAAATTGGAAGTCTTTGGAGCAGTAAAGCTCAAGGGGCAAATTAAAATTTCAGGTTCAAAAAATGCGTCTCTGCCAATCTTGGCTGCAACTCTATTGTCAGATAAAAAAATATCTTTAACAAACTTACCAAGAGTTAAAGATGTTGGAACGATGATTAAACTTCTAGAGTCAATGGGCTCTAAAGTCAAATTATCAAAAAATAAGAACTCATTAGTAATTCAAAATAATAAAAAAATAAAAACTGAAGCTAATTATAATCTAATGTCAACAATGAGAGCAGGCATCATAGTACTGGGTCCATTGTTAGCAAGATTTGGAAAAGCTAGAGTTTCAAGTCCTGGTGGATGTAATATCGGATTTAGACCTATTGATATTCATTTGGAGGCATTTAAAAAGATGGGTGTTCAATATAAAATAATTGATGGATATATAAATGCAAAAGCTAAAAATGGTTTGATAGGAGCAAAAATTAGATTTCCAAAGATTTCTGTTGGTGCTACAGAAAATTTAATAATCGCTGCTTGTTTAGCAAAAGGTCAAACTGTTTTGTCTAATTGTGCAATAGAACCAGAAATTAAAGATTTATCGAATTTTCTTTGTAGTATTGGTGCGCAGATTGTTTGGACTGGAAGAAGACAAGTTAAAATTTTAGGTATAAAAAATTTTAAACAATCAAACTATAAGATAATGTTCGATAGAATTGAAGCGGGCACTATGCTTGTAGCAGCAGCAATAAATCAAGGTAATCTAAAAATAACAGGAATAGAATCAGATATTCTTAAAACAGAAATTAATGTTTTAAAAAAAATTGGTGCAAAAATCATTAAAAAAAAAAATGAAATCACTATTCAAGGAAATAAAAAGATTAAGAATATAAATATTAAGACATCACCTTATCCAGGTTTTCCTACTGATCTACAATCGCAATTGATGGTTTTGTTGTGCAGGGCAGGTAAGAAATCAATAATCAAGGAAAATATTTTTGAAAATCGTTTCCAAAGTGCTTCGGAATTAAAAAGAATGAATGCCAAGATTAAAATTAAAGGTAACCAGGCAATAATTGAAGGAAATACAATATTTAAAGGAGCCCAAGTTATGGCAACTGACCTAAGAGCTTCTGCTTCTTTAGTCCTAGCGGCTTTATGTGCCAAAGGAAAAACCACAATCAGTAGAATTTACCACTTGGACAGAGGTTATGAAGACTTAGAAAAGAAGTTGAAAAAAGTAGGTGCTAAGATCAGAAGAATTAATTAATGGAAAAAAAATATTTATCAAAAATTATTGCAAATGATAATGAGGGATTGCAAATGATCTCAGCATGCTGTGCTGGAGCAGAAATTAAAGTTGGTGATATAAAATATCTTCAAACAAATAAAGTTTTCTTATTATCTTTAAAGCGAACTAAAATTGAAACAGAAAGTGAGGGAAAAAAAGTAAATAGTATCTGTAAATTTGAATTTGTAGATAATGTTAAATCTAAGAATATAAAGCAAGACGATGTTAATCAAAAACTTGAATTGATTACTATGGATTATCTAAAAAACAATGACAATTATGAGATAAGCTTAATTTTTAATAATAATGCATATATAACTTTATCGACAGAAATAATTGAGGTAACCCTAGATGATCAAAACAAAATTGATTAATGATTAAGATATTAGAGAGTAAAATCAAAAACTTTGATGCAGCCTTAGATAAACTGTTATCAAAACGAAAAAATAAAGTTCAGTTTAACTCAGTTTCAGTTATTAAAATTATTAAAGATGTTAAAAAAAATGGTGATAAGGCTGTTTTAAAATATGAGAAAAAATTTAATAAAAATAATATTATTATTCCGAATCCTAAACAAATAACTAAAGCTATTAAGTCCCTAGACTCAAAAGTTAAAAAAGCAATCGATCTCGCTTACAATAGAATTTATAAATTTCACTCTTTACAAAAATTTAAAGACATTTCTTACACGGATAAACTAAAAAATAAACTGGAATATAAATATGTCCCAATTGAATCGGTTGCAATTTATGTACCAGGTTCAACAGCTTCATACCCATCAAGTGTTTTGATGAACGCAATCCCAGCTCTTGTTGCGGGTGTTAAAAGATTAGTAATGATTAATCCAGGCAATAAAGGCAATCAAAATCCAGCAGTATTATATGCTGCAAGAAAATGTAAAATTAAAGAAATCTATTCAATAGGTGGACCAGCAGCGATTGCAGCAGTTGCTTATGGTACTAAAAAAATTAAAAAAGTTGATAAAATTGTAGGCCCTGGGAATTCTTATGTAGCGGCTGCTAAAAAAGAAGTCTTTGGTGACGTTGGTATTGAAGGAATGATTGCTGGACCCTCAGAGGTGACAATTGTCTGTGATAAGTTCTCAAATCCAGAATGGATTGCAAGTGATCTTATAGGACAGGCAGAACATGATAATCTTGCTCAATGTATTTTAATTTCAAAAGATAAATTAATTATAAAAAAAGTTAATGAAGAAATTAACAAACAATTGAAAAGTTTACCAAGATCAACGATTGTAAGAAATAGCTTGAGTAATAATGGTATTTTAATTCATATGACATCAGATCAAAAAATTATTAATACGGTTAATAAGATTGCACCAGAGCATTTGGAACTTAATATTAAGAACTATAAAAATATAGTTGGAAAAATTAAAAATGCAGGGTCTATTTGTATAGGCAAATATGCTGTTATGGCTATGACAGATTATAATGTTGGTTCTAATCACGTATTACCAACTAATTCGTCAGCAAGATATTCAAGTGGTATTAGTGTTAATGAGTTTTACAAAAGAATTTCATATATAAACCTATCAAAAAAAGGGATTGTAACGCTTGGCCCATCAGTTATAACACTTGCAAACTACGAGGGTTTAGTGGGACACGCTAGATCAGTAGAAAAAAGAATTAGGAGAAAATAAATTTGTCAAAACAAGAAATGCTGTCGTTTTCAGGAATTGTTGAGGATCTACTTCCAAACGCAATGTTCAGAGTTAAATTAGAAAACGGCCATATTGTTACAGCGCATGCTGCAGGCAAATTACGTAAGAATAGGATTAGAGTTCTTCAAGGTGACAAAGTCCAGGTGGAAATGACCCCCTATGATTTGACAAAAGGAAGAATTACTTTTAGAGGTTAACATGACGCCCTTGTAGCTCAGTTGGTAGAGCATCGGATTGAAAATCCGTGTGTCACTGGTTCGAGTCCAGTTGAGGGCACCACCACCTATATATTTATGTATTGAATAATAGTTAGAATTGTTTAAAAGGCTGCTTATGATTATAAATATTACGTACAGAAAAACTTCAAGAAGTACTCATAGAGTTTGTTTCCATAGCCTGTAGGCTATTTATTTATAATATAATTTTAATCCACACAAAAATAATATAAAAACAACTTAAGCCTGCGTAGTATAACGGTTAGTACGATAGTTTGTGGAACTATAGGATTTGGTTCGATTCCAAGCGCGGGTACCAAAAAAAATGAATAAAGAAAATAAACTAATTCCTGGGTTGCCTTCAGGATTTGAAGATCGATGGGGCAAGAAATTAATTCTCAAGAAAACGTTAATTAATATTATTGAAGCTAATTTTGTAAAATTTGGTTTTGGCGCTCTTGAAACTCCTTCATTTGAAATTTCAGAGAACATCGGATCATTCCTTGCAGATGATGATAATAATCCTATGTCTGATGTATTCTCATTTAAGGATGGTGAAAAAAATATTACTCTTCGATATGATTTATCAAGCCCGTTAGCTAGATTTGTAGCACAAAACAATCAAGAATTACCACTACCTTATAAAAGATATCAAATGGGTGATGTCTGGAGAAACGAAAAAGCAGGCAATGCCCGTTACAGAAGCTTTTTACAATGTGATGCCGATATAGTTGGTAACGTTAACCCAGCTCAGGCAAATGCTGAACTTTGTAATTTAATTGCAAGCACACTTCTTGCCTGTGGGTTAAAAAAAGATCAATTTGTTGTTAACATTAGTAATCGAAAAATTGTTCAAGGTTTAATTGAAGACCTTAAAATATCTGAAGAAAAAAAAATAAAGGTTATGAGAGCAATAGATAAATTAGATAAGCCTGGCTTTGGTTTAAGAGGAGTTGAGGATTTATTAAAAAAAGAAAGAGTAGATGTAAGTGGTGCAGTTACTAAAGGTGCCGACTTAACTGATGATCAAGCTTCACAGATAATTAATTTCTTAAAAGTAAAAGATTTAAAAGATTTAAAGGAAAACTTAAAAAATCCATTATCTCAAGAAGGAATTGAAGAACTTTCAGAGTTACTGGAAGTTGCAAGTTATGGTGATTATTTAGATCAGATTAAAACTAATTTCACCATCGTGAGAGGGCTTAATTACTATGATGGGTTTTGTGTTGAGACCAATTTAAGTTTCAAAGCAAAAAACAGTAAAGGTAAAGAAGTTGATATTGGCAGTATCTGTTCTGGTGGCCAGTACAATAAACTTATCTCAAGATTTAAAGGTGTTGATATACCAGGTACGGGGATGAGTATTGGAGTGGATCGTTTATTGTTTGTAATGATGCAACTTGATCAAATTAAAACTGATGAAAAAAAACCAGTCCTTGTTTGTGTCATGGATGAAAAGTTTTTAAAAAAATATTATGAGATTTTAAAAGTTTTAAGAGACAATAATATTAACTCTGAAATATTTTTAGATAGTAAAAAAAATCTTGGCAAGCAGCTTACTTTTGCTAATAAAAAACAATGTCCCGTGGCTGTTATTTGTGGTGAAAATGAATTTAAAGATAATACGATTACTTTAAAAAACCTTTTAGGAGTTAAAAGTGAAAACAATCAAGTAACGTTCCCCAAAGAAAACTTAATTAATGAAATCAAAAAATTTATCTGAAAAAATCCTTAGATCGGTAAAATCTAAAGGGTTTAGGTACATTGATTTACCTTCAGTAATTGAAGCTAATCATATTGTGCAAAGATCTGGTGAAAATTTTAGGAAATTTATTTTTTCATTTACTGATCAAAATGGTAGTGAACTTTGTCTAAGACCAGACCTTACAATAGCATCTTGTTTGAGGTATTTAGAAAAAAATCTTAAAGGTAAAGAAAAGATATTTTATAGTGGTCAGGCCTACAGAAAGTCTAATAATAAAAAAGATTCTATTATTAGAGACCAAGTAGGTTTTGAGATCATTGGATCTAAAGATGAAAAAAATGATGATAAGGAAATCATTAATACTGCTTTAAAATCTTTATCAAATTTAAATTATTCATCAGGAACTTTGAAGATTGGAAATGTTGAAATTTTTAACCTTCTTATATCCAAGCTGGATATTCCAAAGCGTTGGAAACTTAGACTTTCAAGACACTTTTGGAGAGAAGAATATTTCAATGACTTATTAAAAAGGTTAGAGACAAATTCTGATGTGGACCCAACAAATGTGGAAGTTGATAAGAAAAGATATTTAAAAATGTTAAAAGATAATCAACAAACAGTAGTTGCTGGACGATCAATTGAAGAAATCTTAAAGAGATTTGATAACAAAATTAAAGATCCAAGAAGAGCCAGTAGAGGTAAAAACGTTTCAAAAATTATTAAAGCATTTTTAAAAATTAATTGTCCAATCAATCAAGCACCCAAAAAACTTAATATCTTCTTTAAAAAGAATAAGGTCAATTTAGTTGTTGATCAAAAATATTTTCCAACCTCATTAAGTAAAGTTCAAAAATTAAATGTAGAGTTCTCAGCGTCTTTTGGGCGTCAATTAGAATACTATACAGGCATGGTTTTTAAAATTGATATTAAATCTAAATCTAAAAATATTAACGTCATTAATGGTGGACGATACGACAAATTAATTTCAGACCTTGGATCCAAAAAACAAGTTCCAGCCGTAGGAGCTGCTTTAAATTTAAATTACTAATGTTAAAAAATATTATTAATATTGGAATTCCAAGCAAAGGCAGATTAAGAGGCGATATCTTAAAAATATTTAAAAATAATAAATTATATTTAATCTCAGAAAGAGGTGAGAGAGATTTGTTAGGGTCTATTAAAAATCTACCTAATGTTAAAATATTATATTTACATGCAAGAGAGATTGTAGACAGGCTTGGAGATGGCTCTTTAGATCTTGGTTTTTCTGGTTATGATTTATTAAAAGAAAGTGAAATTAATATCCAAAATAAAATTAATGTAGTTAAGAAATATGGATTTGGTAAAGCAACATTGGTTGTTGCAATACCTGACATGTGGATAGATGTGCAGACAATCGCTGATTTAGAAGAAATTGCTTTTCAGTTTAAAGATAAAAAGAAAAAGAGATTAAGAGTTGGAACAAAGTACCCAAATCTAACAAGGGAATTTTTATTCTCAAAAGGAGTGACCCAGTTCAAATTAGTGAATAGCTCAGGTAGTACCGAGGTGATGCCATTCACTGGTAGTGCGGAAATTATAGTAGATATCACATCAACAGGTGAGACCATTAAAGCAAACAATCTTAGAATATTAAAAGATGGAGAGATTTTAAAATCAGAGGCTTGTATGATGACCTCTAAGTCAGCTTCTAAAAATAAGATGGTTAAAAAATTAGTTAAGCTACTTCTTAAGTAGAGTATCTTTTACATAAATTAGAATAATTTTAATAATATCAAGGTTTCTCAACACAGCGTAACTGAAAATAAGAACCCCTATAACAAATAATATTTTTAATATTAAGAATAATTCCATATCAACACTTTTAGATAATTAGATAAATTAAACAAGTCTTATAGGTTTATTAAGACTTTGACTGTCGACACCTTATTAGTGATTTGTTAAGCTATTGTATTAATGGAAAATGATGATTTTAATAGAAATCCAAAAGGTAACAACCAATGGGTATTAAGATCTGATGATGTAATTCAAAAAATAATAAACAAATACCCTGCTTGGACAAAAAAAGATTTTACCGGTGAGGGCAAATTAAATCCCAATAAAAAAGATGCATTACTAACTAAAACAGAATGTGAGCGAGAAAAATTAGTTTTTGGACATGTGGGAAAAAGAAGAAGACCT
>Ga0307986_10002293_pt1 | contig 13737 bp, 15 predicted proteins | sample EllFjometageno82_FD_203170 | JGI IMG/M metagenome (GOLD analysis project Ga0307986, IMG submission 203170) | Marine microbial communities from Ellis Fjord, Antarctic Ocean - #82 | ecosystem: Environmental > Aquatic > Marine > Unclassified | place: Southern Ocean | collected 2014-10-09
TCCATTCTTGGTTTTTTATCCATCCGGGCAATCCTCTGGTGGAGAAATTTCATTTGATGATGCGGGCAATGATCTGACCCTCACGATTGATAAATACTCTTCTGTTGAGATTTTGACTCAAAAATGATAATGGTCAAAAAAGGATTTAGTTTACTAGAGGTGGGAGTTGCACTCTTAATACTTGGTCTTGCCGTTACTGCTGTTTTTCAATTTCTGAGCTCAACCACATTATCAGCTCTGAATTTAGAAAACAGGGCATACGCAAGGCAGATCGCCAACAATAGATTGGCTTTAGTTCAAACCCTCGAGCCATTGACGGGCGTCAGCCAAAGAAATGGGCGGGAAGAGTTTGGTGGGAAATCTTTTTTTTGGTCGGAGCAAATAGAAACGACATCGGCTGAATTTTCACAAATATCCATCAGAATTGGTCTCTCGCCAGAGACAACTATCTATGAACTCAGGACTTTCATTGAAAAAAAATAGACAGTTAAAAAATGGATTTACCATGATAGAAGTTCTAATTTCTTTAGTAATCTTAAGTATTATTACTGTAATTACATCCTCTTTCCTGCAATCATCGATCGCATCAAAAGAGATGGTATTTACTAAATCCTCTCAAACTTTTCAATTTAATTTATTGGCTGATGCTTTGAGGGAAGATGTAACTAATGCTGTAAACATTCCCTTGCTTGACTCAAGAGGAGAGGCTCAGTCAGAAACATTTCGCAGCAGTCTTAATGCTGACAGCTTTGCATTTATTACCAAGATAAGATCTGGAAAAAAATTTTCCAATTCATTGGTGCTCGTTGAATATCAGCTTCGAGATAACAAGTTCACAAGAAAGCAATTTTATACTCCTGCCCCGGCAGACCAAGATAAATTTTCTCAAACTATGTTGCTCGATAAAGTGAAGACCATGACGTTGCAATTTTCTGATGGCAGCGCCTGGTTCAATTTTTGGCCAGTTGATGTCATAACACAACGAAAAATTCCCACTCTGATCAAGGTGATTTTAGACAAGGAAAATGGAGAAACATACACATGGATTATTAGCTCGAGTCTTGAGAATATTTATGATTAAGCCAGGCGTTATTCTTATTACAACACTGCTAATAGTGATGGTGATGTCTGTGATTAGCATGCAGATAAGTAAAAATTTTTATGTTTCATTGAAAAGAGAGGCTTATTTAGACTTCAAAAATCAAAGCTATCACCTGCTGATTAATTCTGAGAAACAAGCCATTAAGAGTATTCAAAAAGCAATAAAACTCAATCAATCCAAGCTCACGCTAAGCGACCCAATCTTAAACAATAAATTCTATTACCAAAATGATCTAATGCTATTAGAGATAGAGGTTTCCGATGCGTCCAATTGTTTTAATTTAAATAGCCTGTTTGATGAGTCAGGCAATACATACAAGGTCCGACCAGCGCAGCGAGATTGGCTGGCCAGATACTTAGAATTAAAATTAATCAATGAGCCAGACATACAATCTTTTCTTGACCAGCTCATTGACTGGGTAGATCAAGACAATCAGCCCCTAAACTTTGGAGCTGAAAATTATTTTTATATCGGCCCTGCAAGTCAAACCAAACAATTTACTCCAAAACGATTGCTGGTAGATTTATCAGAGATTCAAAATTTTCCAATTATGCAGGCCTTCAATTTTAATGAGGTGACGAGCGCTCTTTGCGTCATTCCAGGCTCCACTAAACAGCTTATAAATGTCAATACGTTGGTCGCCGAGGATGCTTTGCTAGTTGCATCATTTTTTAATGAGAAAAATCTAGAGTTTACCGAGAGTCAAATCCTCGATCTGCCAAAAAATGGCTACGATGATGTTAACGTCTTTGCGAGCTATTTTTCTCAATCAGATATTTATCCTCCTCAAGTACTGAGCCTAAACTCACAGAACCTTAAGCTGGAGGGAACAATAATCAATGACAATTTTTCCGCTAAGCTTGAATCTCTTGTTATATTAGATCTCTCAAGCACTATTACAATTGCAAGCAGAACATTTAATTTTTAATTTTATATGATCACTTCTTTTATACATTTCAAGGATTTACATCTGAATTCTATAGAAGTCTATTCGTATCAAGAGGGCATGAAGCCTAAGATTAAATCGTTCGCACTAAATGAAATATCTAGCAGACTTGCTGAAAGTACCCATATTTTGATGATGATTCCTTCGCAGTTATTTGGATTCATGAAATATGAAAACGAAGTAGGGCATAAGGGCGAGATTTTAAAAGCCAATGCACTGATTCAGATTGAAGAGCAGCTCATCAGCGATGTATCAAGCCTAACATTTTTTTATAACCCTGATTTGCAACTAGCCTCATGGATTGAATCTACTATATTTGAATCTATGGTTAAAAGCCTTGATAAGCTTGATGCTGAAATCACCATGATCCCAGAGCATTTTTTAATTCAAGGTCAAGGGGATGTAATCTTCATTAGAGACAATTCTTTTATTGCTGCCTTTGATAACCATTCAGGTTTTGGAGGCAGCTTAGACATTCTTTCAGATTACCTAGGAACTATAGATGCTAATAGCTTCAATACAAATGAGTTTCTTTTAGTAGTAGATACTGCATCTGCTCCAGATCATTTCCCTGAGCATAAAAAAATAGAGCAGAGAGATCTAATAGATCTGCATCGCACATTGCTGCAGCACAAAAGCTTGAGTGCATGGAACCTCTTTCAACGAAAATTATCTTTTAGATTTTTAAAATTAAAGTTTAAACTTAGCTCAATTGAGTCTTCCTTGATTGCAGCTTCAGTCCTAATTATCTTGATTGCACCCCTCATGATTAACGCTGCCCTGAGTTCGTCCATCACCTCTTATCAGTCAAACACCATCGAAATATTTCGTCAGTTAAATCCTAATTTTAAAAGACTGGTAAACCCCAAGGCGCAAATTGATGATTTAACTAGGGGCGTTCCTTTGCAGAATGTAATCTCCACACAAAATCTAGATGCGCTCTCTTACATTGAGGAGCTAGTCGACGAATCGATTAAAAAGATCGACATAGATTTGATGCAAAGCTCGGTGAGCGTGAGCGTTCAAAACCTGCCGTCTTATAAGCTAGTGTTAATGCAAGAGGCAATGAAGATCGGATCTGCCACCATAGACTCAAAGGGTTTGCTTGAAAGTTCTAACGGCCTCTCAGGCACTTTGCTGATAAATTATGCATCAGATTAAGCTCTCAAAATTTTGGGCTTCATTTCAGGAGCGAGAAAAAAAATTGCTATCCATAGCCCTTGCATCCATTTTAATTATTATTGTGGCCAGCTACCTGTTAAGTATCTCATCAAAAATTTCTGTGAATAAGAGGAGTCTTGCTCTCGCACAAGATAATTTTATGTATGTGCATGATCAAGCAAATAATTTTCAACAATACTGGCAAGCTCAAGAGGCCGTTGTTCAATTTCCAGTAGCCAGTGATTTCATCCTGTCAGAATCGCAGCGATTTTTACTGCAAGATTTTCAACTTGGCGAGGAGGGCGACAGGGTATTCTTTGTATTTAAAGCTCAATCAGCCCTGCACTATTCTCTGTTTCTGGAGGCACTTGGACTTCATCCGTCAATAACTATTAGTCAGTTAGAAGTCACCTTTCAAGATAGCCTGCAACAGGTTAGAGTCTACTTAACCAATAATTAGCAAAGAGCTAAAGAATTTCTATCTTTCCAGAGTAGATTTGATGGAATAGCTTGACTGCAATTGAATCAGAAACTCCCCATTTTGTTGATGTGATGGATTCAACTTCAAGGGTTTCAGCAATAAATTTAAAGATATTCAAGGCATCATCAATCACGTCTGCTCGATCAGGTGAGAATTGATAGGTAGAAATTTTTTCTTTTGTTGTTAGCTCACTGAGTAACGCCATTCGCTCATAGAAGTCACCTATTTTAAGGCTTGTAGAATTTTGAGACTCAAGAAAAGATTTAATATTACCTCCAATTCCAGTTAATTTTTTAACTGGCTTAATTGAGACAAGCCATGTCTCTAATCTCCGCCATTCCTTTGGTAGATCTTTTTTTAGCATGTTTCTCACAGCGCCCAGTTGAAATGAACGTATCTCAATATTTTGGTTCTGCCTGTAGTAAAACTCTGTGCTGCCGCCACCCAAATCGACAAACAGCTTTGTTTTACCAATAGTAGCCTTGGGGTTAAAGCCTATGAGCTTGGCTTCCTCTAAGCCAGAAATGATGCGCAATGGGTGATGAATGGCAGTTTCAATGTATCTTCGAGCTTCTTCAGAGTTTGAGGTATCTCTAAAGGCAGAGGTCGCAATGATGTCATAATGCACAATCCCATTGCTCTCAAATATTTCTTCATAGCCCTGAATGGTTTCAATGACTTGATTGAGTTTTTTCTTGCTGAGCTGACCTTGCTCAAAAACTTCGCTCCCCAGTCTTATAGGGGATCTCATGCCTTGGACAAATTTGATAGAAGCAGGGGTGGTGCTAAAAATCTTAGATTTAATGGCATTGGTGCCTATGTCAATCGAAGCAATCTTCATCTACTCATCATCCATATACTTGGTCAAAATCATGTATTGATCATAATTTAAATTATTAAACTCCACGCCTTCCAGCAGTACTTTGTAGTTATTAATTTTTCGTGACCAGGTTAGAGGCTTGAGTAATTTTTTATTTTCATACAAGGTTTGGTTGAGCAAGAACCTTAGAGCAGTCAATCTTGCAATCATCTTATTATTTGCATTGATTTTGATCCAGGGCGAGGACTCCGGGGATGTGCGCTCAAACATTTGATCTTTGTAAAGGGTAAAAGCGTCCCACTTAGTCACGATGCGCTCATCATTTGGAGAGAGTTTCCAATACTTGAGTTCAGATTGTTTCCTGGCTTTCATGCGCCTTTTCTGTTGATCTCGAGAGAGGGAGAAGTAGAATTTAATAATTTCTATGCCTTCTTCCTGCATTGCTTCCTCCCAAGGAATCACTCTGCCCATAAAGTCCCTGTATTGCTTCTCATTACAGTATCCCATCACGGGCTCAGTTAAAGCACGGGTGTACCAAGACCTATCTAGAAACGCTATCTCACCTTTTTTTGGCAATATTTTTGACCATCGTTGAAACCAGTGACTGGATTCCCATTTGGTAGGGATACCAAGATTGACGTATTTAAAATTTTTAGGAATGAGGTATTGAGCAAAGAATTTAAAAGCTGAGCTCTTTCCGGCTGTGTCTCGCCCTTCAAATACTATACAGATTCTGCGTTTATTCTTAATGACATCTTCTTGCAGCTTTAGGAGTTCAATTTGCAATCTGCGCTTTTCTAGCTGATACGATTTATCATTAAGTTTTTGATATTCTTTTTGATCAAATGATACGAGCATACGTCTTAAAAATTCACTGGCTTTATAAGCAATAGGTTTAATTAATATTATAGTTGCTATGCAGTTTAATTTATGAGAATTTCTTATAGATTTTTATTTTAAAAGGATATCATGGGTTCATGACAGATAACCTAGAGAGCAGGGTGCAGGTGCTAGAGGATACCCTTGCAATACAAAACTTAAAGCACGCCTACCTTAACGCTTGCGACTTAAAGGATGTTCCAGGGATTGTCTCAAGCTTTGTGCCGTCTTCTTGCTTGATAGATTATGGGCCGGTTGGTCTTTTTACTAACCGAGAGGATTTAGCACAGGTGTTTAAAGAAGTTGCATGCCATGACTACATGCTTGAATCTCATCATGCACATAACCCCATCATTAAAATTTTAGATTCTGAGAGGGCTTCTGGAGACTGGTCTCTTACCTATCATTTAATTAATTTGAGCAATGAGACGGTTACTACTTTGCAAGGTAGTTACAGCGATCTATATCAAAAGGTTCAGGGCCAATGGTTAATTCAAGAGACCGTCTTTAGAGCCGCCTCATCATTAAATTTAGAGATCGAGAAGAAGATGCTAAAGGTAATTTTTGCAGGCAAACCTTAGGCAGGTGTTGCTAGGCAGCTTAGAAGATAAGCATTGGTCGCACGCACAGCTTCGTTTAACCCAACGTCAGTCAACTCACCATTTTCCTTGGTATTGAGAGACAAAATAGAAAATATAATCTGAGTAATGACCAGGAAAACACCTGGTTTATTGAACATGTTAGGCAACCCTATAGAGCCTTCCACAGACTTTAAAATAGTTGCAGCAATTTTGTGCAAGTCAGAGCTTGTAACTGCTGGGCTCACGGCGTTCTCTAAGATCAATTTCTGCGCCCCAGGTCTTACTTCAAAGAAACCAATGATGCTGTTAACGCAATGTTTTAGACATCCAGAATAATCAGCTCCCACGTTTATCTGCAGATCTTTAATTAGAGCCTCATTGCATGCTTCTACATATCTTTGAATTAAAGCAAGTTTAATATCATCAGACGTTTCAAAGAATTTATAAGTTGACGTGCGTTTTAGCTCGGCTGCTACAGAGATTTTAGCAATGCTCAGGGCCGAAAGGGGCTCATGCTCTAAAATTAATTCCGCTGTATCAAGAATTTTATTAATTCTATCTAAGCTTCGCTGTTGTTTAGCTGGCAGGATCATTCTCTTATTATCGACATTTGTCTAAAAATAACAATTAGATATGGCTTTTTTTTATACTTTAGTATATTGTGTCTTTCTTGTGACAAATAAGTGTCAGAATAGAAACTATATTTTATTGATTAAATGAGCATAAAACAATTATTACTAAGTCAGGGCTTGATACCAAAAAAAACAGAAGCATATGACATGCAAATCTTTGGTTTTTTCTCTCTATGTTTCCTCCTAGCTGCCATTATTTATTTTACATAAAATAATTTAGGTTCGTTGATCCTCAGCATCAGACCGAACTAATCTTGGGTAGATAAAACTATCTAATTAGCTACTTTTTCACTTCCATTACTTCACCTAATTGTTGCAGTGATGTTTCTCTATATTTACATCAATAAGATTAAATAGACTACAAATAACTACTATTGATTTTGCATATGGAAGCTTTATTTCTTGATCCGTTTTATATACTTTTAATTGCAGGATTTATTGGGTTTTTTATGGCCTTTGGAATAGGCGCCAATGATGTTGCAAACTCCATGGGTACATCCGTTGGCAGTAAGGCCATTACTATCAAACAAGCAATAATAATAGCGGCTATTTTTGAGTTCCTTGGAGCTTTCTTGGCAGGCGGAGAAGTCACCTCAACTATCCGCAAAGGCATTGTGGACCCCAATCTGTATGCCAACGATATTAACATTTTTATTATTGGTATGATGTCCGCACTTCTTGCCGGCGGCACTTGGTTATACATTGCCAGCTTACGAGGTTGGCCAGTGTCTACCACCCATTCTATTGTCGGCTCCATCATAGGTTTTGTTCTTATAACGAAAGGGGTTGATGCTGTCTCCTGGGGCAAGGTTGGCAATATTGCTATGAGCTGGGTTACATCACCTTTGTTTTCTGCCACTCTGGCTTTTGGCCTCTACATGTCTGCAAAAAAATTAATTCTTGATCGATCCAACCCTGAAAAAGCCGCTATTACTTTCATTCCTTTTTATAGCTTCCTTGTTGCTGTTGTGATTTCGCTTGTTACAGCAAGAAAAGGGCTTAAACATGTTGGTGTTGAATGGTCAGACAACGAGATGTATTTATTTATCTTTGTATTTAGTTCTGTGGTTGGTCTTGCCACAGCATTTTTCTTAAGAAGAAATCAAGAGAGAATTATGCAAGACGGTGGAATTGAATTTGCATTTGGTTTACTGATGATTGTGTCAGCTAGCGCCATGGCTTTTGCCCATGGATCAAATGATGTGGCGAATGCGATTGGCCCATTGGCCGCAATAGTTAGCGTGGTTGATACTGGAGTTATTGGCTCCAAAGCAGTTATCAGTCCTTGGGTCTTATTTGTTGGAGGTATAGGCATTGTATTTGGTCTTGCAACCCTTGGCTCCAGAGTTATTAAGACGGTCGGTCAGAAAATTACCATCTTAACTCCCAGTCTTGGATTTTCAGCTGAAATGGCTACAGCCTCAACTGTTGTGGCAGCCACCTATCTTGGATTTCCAATCTCTACAACTCACACCTTAGTCGGCGGAGTTATCGGGGTTGGTCTTGCAAAAGGAGCAGAGCATTTAGACTTTAGTTCCATTAAAAGAATCATTGCCTCTTGGTTGGTTACCATTCCAGCTGGTGCGGCATTTACAGTGCTCTTTTATATCTTGCTGAGAATCATCTTTAATGTCTAATGAATAAGCATCTTTAGCATTTAATTTAGTCTATATAGAAGGATAATGAGCTCATATTTAAAGCTTTGGCGAACTCACCTCATTTGCTTTCTTGCCCTAGTATCTCTAAACGCTCAAGCTTCTTATGATCTCTACGGCAGAATTGCCATAGACTCTAAATCTATCTCCAAGACCTATGAGGGTACTAATTCAGGCATTGAGAATGATGAGTCAAAAATAGGACTTAAAGGAAAATTTATCATCAATCCTAATTCTAAGGCCGCGGTAATTTATCAAATTGAATATGGAATTGATCCCGTAGATGGGAAGGCGCGTGGCGATGATGGAACCTTTAAGCAAAGAAATACATTTATTGGTCTCCAGGACAATTTTGGTACCATCTTTGCTGGAACCCATGACTCTGCCTTTAAAAAATCGCAACTTAAAGTTGATTTATTCAATGATCTGTCTCCCGATATAAAAAATATACTCCATGGAGAGAATCGTCTAGAAGATTTTGTGGGCTACACCACGCCCACGTTTAAAAAATATTTTTCTGCAACTTTTAATCGTATCAAAAATCCTTTCCCTGGTGGCAAAAACTACCAATCACACTCCTTACATTACAAAGGGGATAAATTTCAAGCAGCCTTGGCCGTTGATTATGAAATGCAGGGTTACGACAGTAGGAGAGCCTCACTCTCCTATCCTTTTAAAAACTCTAGGTTAGGCCTCATCATTCAAGAGACAAAAAAACTATCTACAGGCCAGAGCAACAGCGGCGGAGTTATTAGCTTTTCCAAGGGCATTCAAGCCAAAGGCACTCTGAAATTACAATATACTAAATCCAGCATGAAGATAGCATCAGGCGCCCATTCAACGATTGGATATGATCATCTGCTAACAGAGCACCTTAAATTTTTTACTTTTTACTCCAAGCTGACTTCAGATACGCCCAGCAAGAATAAAAATATTTTCTCTCTTGGGTTGGAGTATCAGTTTTAGAGCTCTATTAGCTCAATAACCTCAAAGTAACTCAATATACTTTAGCTGTTGATTAGTTCGCTGGAATAATCTTTATAGATATCTACAAACTCTGGGTGAGTTAAGATCCAAAATTCATTTTGCTCAATTTTGCTAAAGACTATGGTTGCTAAGTCTTCAGTGGTCATGCCATCTTTCACGCCATCAGCAAGCCACTGAGCATTATTTTTAGCACTCTCATGCTGATCAATAGAGGATTCATCTAAATCTAAACCTAGGTGATCTCTCTCTATAATATTAGTTTTAACCAGCCCTGGGCACATCACAGACACTCCCACCTTATCATTTTGAACTAGGTCCTCATGAAGTGTTCTGGTGAGTCCAACCACGGCATGTTTAGTGGTGGTGTATGGTGCCAAAGCTGGCCCCACGATAATGCCTGCCATGGATGATGTATTAATAATATGACATCGCTCATTGCTCTCTATCATCTCATCCACAAAGAGATTTAACCCATAGATAACACTCATTAAATTTACATCAATAATTCTCTTCCAATTCTTTTGATCTGCTTTCCAAGCTCGACCCTCTAAAAATATTCCTGCGTTGTTAAAAAGAAAATGCACCATGCCAAAGTGAGCATCAATCTTTTCTTTGCATTGAGTAAATTCTGCAAGGTTTGAAACATCGCATTTCAATACAAGAGAAGGGGAGTCAGCAATGAGAGCTTGTGTTTCGGCCAAGCCCTCTGCATTGAGATCCATCAAGACGACATTCATTCCAAGGCCGGCAGCATGGACAGCCAAGCCACGACCAATGCCGCTGGCAGCGCCGGTGATAAGAGCTGTTTTGCGATCAAACATATTAGGTTGCAAGGTAGCCACCATCGACCGGGTGATAAGACCCCGTGATGTATGACGCTTCTGAGGAGCCTAGAAAATAAATGAGATTGGCTACCTCGTCTGCAGAAGCGACTCTTTTAAGAGGAATCCTGCCCAGCATAAAGCTCATGATGTTTTCATCTTTCATCAGCTCAGTATTCATCGGGGTATCAATCACACCTGGCCCAACAGCATTGGCCCTAATATTCATATGAGCATAGTCTTGAGCAATGGATTTAGTCAGTCCCACAATCGCATGCTTGGATGCAGCATAGGATGCTTGCGCGGCACTGGCCCTCACCCCCATGATTGAAGCGACATTGATGATCGAGCCTTCTGATGCATTATTCTTAACTGCAAGATTAAGAAATTCACGGCAAGCATAAAAGGTTCCATGCAAATTAATATCAATGGCGCGATGCCACTCTTCAACAGGGTACTGATGCAAAGCATTTAAGCCTGGGCTAATCCCTGCGCAATTAACCAGGACTTGCGCACTTTTATGCTCATTGCCCAGCACCTCAAAAATCCCTGCTACTTGCTCATGGTTGCTGATATCACAGTAGGCAAAATTTGCAGTATAACCTTCTGATTTAAGGTTTTTTAATATAGATTCACCGGCCTCCTTGTTGGCATCAATGACGAGAACTTCGTAACCTTCTTTCGCAAAGCGATTAATGCAACTGAGCCCAATTCCAGATGCGCCACCTGTAACCACGGCTAGCGGTTGGTCTATATTTGTTGAATCCATAATTTATAAAGTTTGTTCCAGTTAATTGGTATCTATTCCACTATAACCAAACTCCATTTCCCAAACAACATTGACAAAATAAAACCTCGTGATACTCGTTGATTCTTTGTTTTGTTTATATGATAGTAAAAATAATTTACGTTATGCATAAAGATCCATACATACAAGCGCTGATTAAAGAACAGGCATTTTTTGAAATTCATCAAGAAGAAGTGCTTGGGTCTCAGATGGAAGTGTTTAAGAATCGACCAAGATCATTGGCGGACTTCCTTGAGCTTTCTCATAATCACGGCGAACAACCTTATTTGATTTACCAGGATCAAACGATTAGTTTTGCCGAGCATTTAACTTTAGTTAAAAAAGTCGCATACATGCTCCAACATGATTATGGGGTCGAGCCTGGTGATAGGGTTGCAATTTATGCGGCCAATTGCCCCCACTGGATTATTTTCTTTTGGGCCACCGTCAGCATTGGTGGCATTGCCTGCGGATTAAATGGATGGTGGAAAGGATCAGAGGCACTCAAGGCCATTGAGGATGCTAACCCTAAGTTAATCGCCGCTGATCAAAAACGCTTTGATCGCATTGACCAGCAGGTGAATCATCCCGCCTTAATCTTTGAAAGCCTAGACCTAACTAAAGATAGCCCAGCCATTGAGTCCTTTGTTCGCTTGCCTGAAGATGAGTGTGCCTGCTTGCTATACACCTCTGGAACAACCGGTACTCCTAAAGGCGTCATGACGTCTCATCGCTCCATGATTGCAAACTCTACCCTGCAAATGTTGCAAGGCGCCGCTGTTTCTCAGGACTCTGGTAGCAAAGGCATTGACTGGGCACGGCACAAGCCAACCAGTCTTTTGACCTCGCCCTTGTTCCATGTCTCAGGTCTTTCGGCAGGCGCCGTGACCAGTCTATTTGCTGGTTCCACCACCTTGGTTTATGACGGCAGGTTTTCTGCTGAAAAGATTTTAGATCTCATCTTAAAATTTAATGCGACCTCTTGGGGCGGCGCTGTGCCGACCGCATTAAAGAGAGTCTTAGATGCTGCTGAAAAATCAAACATACAACCGGATTCTATTTTGGTGGTTGGTGGCGGTGGCGCTCCCATGCCTCCGGCACTCATCGGCAAAACCAAAGTCACATTTCCCAATTCTAAATATAGCTTTGGTTATGGTTACGGCTTAACTGAGTCTGGGGCTATTACCATTATCAATTGGGGCGATTCTCTTGCAGACAATCCATCATCTCCAGGTCAGGCCATGCCAACGATACACATTGAGATCAGAGACGAAGAGGGCCAGGTGATCAAAGAGGATCGCAAAGAAGGTGAGATTTTTGTGCGGAGCCCCTCAGTCATGCTTGGCTATTTTAATAACCCTGAGGCCACCAATGAATCTTTGTTAGAAGACCGATGGTTAAAAACTGGTGATTTTGGCTATCAGGAAGGCCATCTATTTTTTATTTCCTCTAGACGTACCGATCTTATCTTAAGAGGCGCAGAGAACGTTTACCCACAAGAGATTGAAATTATTCTTGATTTACACCCCATGGTTGAAGAATCAGCTGTCATCGGTTTGCCGCATGATGATTTGGGCCAAGAAGTAGCTGCCGTTGTTAGAGGTACCAATTCCTCTTTGAGTGAGCAGGATTTATCCAACTGGGTTGCAGCAAAGCTTGCAGATTTTAAGGTGCCTTCCAAATGGATTTTTACAGACAAGCCATTGCCAAGAAATGCTTCCGGAAAATTAATGAAACATGTTTTAATAGATGCATCAAAAAATACGATGGTGGATGAAAATGAGTGAGACTAAAGCTACTTTATTAGAAGCTCCATTTGAGCTTTCATACAAATATAAGCGCTCCAGTGGGCCCATCATGTCTCAAGTATTCGAAGGTCTCGCAAAGAAAAAAATTCTTGGAAGCAAGAGCACGGCGAACAAAGTGTACGCTCCAGCAGCTGAGTATGATCCTCACACCAGAGAAGCTCTAACTGAATTAATTGAAGTGGGCCCCGGTGGAATAATTGAATCTTGGAGCTGGGTCCATCAACCATCCAACCATCATTTAATTCAAACGCCTTTTGCTTTTGCGCTGATTAAATTGGATGGTGCCGATACCGCCATGCTGCACATGATTTCAGACTGCGAGAAGTCTGACCTGACAATAGGCAACAGAGTTAAAGCTGTGTGGTCTGAGACCCCAACAGAATCCATCGCAGACATTCAACATTTCATCTTAGATATATGAGCAACGATCAAGCACCTAAAGACTATAGGGAATCTCTTATTCACCTTGAGTATCAATACACGGCTGGTTCAGCCACGACCACTTTTCTTAATCAAGTCAAAGAAGGTAGATTGGTGGGACAGGCTTGCCCTAAGTGCCAGGCAGTTTATGTGCCGCCCAGAGGCAGTTGCCCGAGAGATGGTATCGCCACCACCATTGAAGTTCCTTTGACCGATAAAGGCTGCATTGAGTCATTTACGGTGGTCCACATTCCCATTCCAGGCAACCCAATCGTGCCTCCCTATGTGTGTGCCATGGTTCGATTAGACAAAGCCAACATTTCATTCTTGCATTTAATTCAAGGCGTTGAGATTGATAACATTAGAATTGGCATGAGAATCCAGGCGGTTTGGAAGCCAAAGGAGGAGTGGACTCATTCTTTAGAAAACATTAAATGGTTTGCTCCGATTGATGAGCCTGACATTGATGTCTCCACACTTAGGTTTCAAGCATCATGAAAAAAGTAGCGATTGTTGGGTATGCGCAGCACAAGATTTTACCCAATGCGGGAGCATTGAATGAAGTAGAGTTGATTATGCCTGTTGTGCACAAGGTGTTCGCAGACCTTGGAATTTCACAAGATGACATAGGCTTTACCTGCTCTGGCAGTTGTGACT
>Ga0307986_10002294_pt1 | contig 13734 bp, 18 predicted proteins | sample EllFjometageno82_FD_203170 | JGI IMG/M metagenome (GOLD analysis project Ga0307986, IMG submission 203170) | Marine microbial communities from Ellis Fjord, Antarctic Ocean - #82 | ecosystem: Environmental > Aquatic > Marine > Unclassified | place: Southern Ocean | collected 2014-10-09
AAATAGAATTCACTTGGTTGCATGTGTTTTAGATTATAAGTTTAACTAGTTTGAAAAAAATATTTTTATCATCTGATCATGCTGGTTATAAATTAAAAGAAAATATTAAACTTCATCTGGATAAAAAAAAAATTAAATATACAGATCTAGGTCCTTTCAATAGTGATAAAGTTGATTATCCAGATTATGCTCACAAAGTTGCTAAAAAAGTTAAAATTAATAGTAATCATGCTGGTATACTAATTTGTGGGTCTGGTATGGGCATGAATATTGCAGCAAATAGACATAAAAATGTACGTGCTGCACAATGTTTTAATTTAAAATCTACAAAATTATCAAGATTGCATAATGATGCAAATATCATTACATTAGGTTCAAGACTGCTTACAGAGAAAAATGCTTTAAATTGTGTCAGTGTTTTTTTGAATACAAGATTTGAAGGTGGAAGACACTTAAAAAGAATTAAAAAGATTTAATCATGTCTAGTGAGAAAAATTATTTAAACGATCAATATCAGAGTTTTTTTGAAGATGGTTTATCAAAAACTGACCCAGAGTTATATAAGGCTATAAGCGACGAATTAAAAAGACAACAACAACATATTGAATTAATAGCATCTGAAAATATTGTTTCACAAGCAGTACTAGAAGCTCAAGGTTCTGTTCTAACAAATAAGTATGCTGAAGGTTATCCAGGTAAAAGATATTACAATGGGTGTGAGCATGTTGATGTTGCAGAAAATTTAGCTATAGAAAGACTCAAAAAATTGTTTGATTGTAAATTTGCCAATGCACAACCTCATTCTGGAGCTCAAGCAAATGGAGCTGTATTTTTAGCACTATTAAACCCCGGTGACACATTTATGGGTATGAGTTTAAATTCAGGTGGTCATATCACACATGGATTAAAAATTTCAATGTCGGGTAAATGGTTTAATCCAATAGGATATGAAGTTGACAAAGAATCAGAACTTATTGATTATGATAATGTCGAAAAACTAGCCTTAGAGCATAAACCAAAGCTTATTATTTGTGGTGGTAGTGCTTATTCTAGAGTGATTGACTTTAAGAGATTTAGAGATATTGCTGATAAGGTAGGAGCTTATTTAATGGTAGATATGGCACATTTCTCAGGGTTGGTTGCTGGTAAGGGTTACCCAAATCCATGTGAATATGCACATGTTGTTACTTCTACTACACATAAAGTTTTCAGAAGTGCAAGAGGTGGAATTATCTTAACAAATCATGAAGACTTGGCAAAAAAATTTAACACAGCAGTATTTCCTGGTTATCAAGGTGGTCCACTTATGCATGTGATTGCAGCTAAAGCTGCTGGTTTTTTAGAAGCCTTAAGACCAGATTTTAAAGATTATATTAAATCAGTTTTAGCCAATGCTAAAATTTTATCAGAAACACTTAAGAGCAATGGGTTTAAAATTTATTCTGGTGGAACAGATACGCATCTAATGTTAGTAGATCTGAGACCTTTTAATGTTAAAGGTAATTTAGCAGCTGAAAGTCTTTCTAGAGCAAATATTACTTGTAATAAAAATGGTATACCTTTTGATTCAGAAAAACCTATGATTACCTCAGGTATAAGGCTTGGAACTCAAGCAGCGACGACTAGAGGTTTTGGTTTGAAGGAGTTCCAAAAAGTTGGAGAATTAATTACTAAAGTAGTAAAAGGTCTATCAGAAAATCCTGAGGATAATAGTAAAATTGAAGAAGAAGTTAGAAACGAAGTTATTGAAATGACTTCTTTTTTTCCAATCTATAAAAATTTAAAATAAATGATTTGTTCTATTTGTAAAAAAGGTGAAACTTCTGTTGTGGACTCTAGACCTACAGAAGATGGGACTGCTATTAGAAGAAGGAGATTGTGTGTTTGTGGAGGAAGATTTACAACCTTCGAAAGAGTTCAATTTAGAGAAATAATGGTTATTAAAAAGAATGGTAGAAAGTCAGCATTCGATAGAGATAAACTATCTAAATCTATTTATATAGCTCTTAAAAAAAGACCGATAGACACAGAAACTGCTGAAAAATTTATAAGTAATATTTCAAGAGCTTTAGAGGAGTTAGGACAAAGTGAAATTTCAACCAATAACATTGGCACAATGGTTATGGAAGGGTTAAAAGAGCTTGATCCAGTTGCTTATGTTAGGTTTGCTTCTGTTTATAGAAATTTTAGAGAAGAAAAAGATTTTGTACAATTCGTTGACAAATTAGATGTCTACAAAAAAAGATAAATTTTCAGAAAAAGATATTAAATATATGAGGCTTGCTTTAAATCTAGCAAGGGCACGTCATGGTCTTACTGGAGTAAATCCATCTGTGGGGTGTGTAATTGTAAAAAAGGATGAAATCATATCAATCGGCCAAACAAGTTTTGATGGAAGGCCACACGCAGAATACAATGCAATTAAAAATTCTATTGAAATTTTAGAAGGGTCAATAATGTATATAACGCTTGAGCCATGTTGCCATTATGGACAAACACCACCATGTACTAAAGAAATTATTAAAAATAAGATAAGTAAGATTATTTACTCAGTTGAAGATGTGGATAAAAAAGTTAAAGGCAAAAGTTTTAAAATTTTAAAATCAAAAAATATTATTGTTAAAAAAGGGTTGCTCAATCAAGAAATAAATAATTTTTATAAACCATATTTTTTTAATAGAAAAAACAAAATACCTTATGTTACTGGTAAAATTGCAGTTTCAAAAAACAATTTGATTTATAGCAAGGGGGCAAAAAGAATAACAGATATTCACACAGATAAATTGACACATTTTTTAAGATATAAGAATGATTCATTGATGATTTCTTATAAAACTTTGAATAAAGATAACCCAAGATTAAACTGTAGACTTAAAGGCCTTCATAAATTTTCACCAAAAAGAATTATTTTAGATAATAATTTAGAAATCAATACCAATTCTTATATTTTTAGAACTGTTAATAAAATAAATACTACTATTTTTTATAACAAAGCTAATAAGACAAAAATTTCAATGTTCAAAAAAAAAGGTATTAAATTAATTAAATCTAATTTATTAAAGAATGGAAATTTTGATTTTATTTTGATCCTTAAGAAGCTGTATAACCTAGGTTGCAGAAATTTACTTGTAGAAGGTGGTAATGATCTATCAAAAAACATTATAAAAAATAAATTATTTAATCAATTTTATTTATTCAAAAGTCAAAAAAAATTATCAAAATTAGTTGCTTACAAAGACTTAACTTTTTTTAAAGATTTATCACAGAAATATAAAAGTAAAAATAGAATTAATACACAATTAGGAAAAGATAGAATTATACTCTATAAAAAATAAAATGTTTAATGGAATAATATTTAATCAGGGGATAGTTCATAAAATTGAAAAAAGACTCAAAGGAATTAATATTTTTATAAAATCAAATTTAAAATTAGTTAAGAAAGATATTGGAGTTTCAATTTCATGCGACGGTGTTTGCTTAACATTAATAACCATTTCAGGAAAAGTGATGGAATTTTACCTTTCAGACGAAACTATACGAAGATCAAAATTTAAGTTCTTAAAAGTTAAGGATAAAATTAACCTTGAGCTACCCCTAAAATATGGTCAAAAAATATCAGGACATATTTGTCAAGGACACATTGATACTGTAGGTAAAATTTCAAATATTAAAATTATTGATAAATCCTATTTATTTGAATTTGAAATTGTTAAGAAAGAGAGAATAAATTTAATTGAAAAAGCATCTGTTTGTGTAAATGGTATTTCTCTTACAATTTCTAACTTAACAAAAAAAGGTTTTCAAATATGGGTTATTCCACATACATTTAAACTTACAAATTTATCTGCATTGAGGAAGGGCAGTCTGGTTAATATAGAGATAGATATCTTATCTAAATACGTTAGAAATTATTTTAATGAAAAAAAATAATTATGCATCAATTGAAAGTATTATTAGTATTGCAAAGAAAGGTGGAATGTTCATCTTAGTTGATGATGAAAAAAGAGAAAATGAAGGTGATTTAATAATTTCAACAACGGACTCTAATGCTAAAAATATAAATTTTATGGCAAAGTTTGGTCGAGGATTAATATGTTTAGCAATGGATAGTGTTCAGGCTAAGAAGTTAAATTTATCTTTAATGTCCCCAGTAAATCAATCAAGAAACAAAACCGCATTTACTGTATCCATTGAAGCAAGAAAGGGAATTACTACAGGAATATCTGCTAAAGATAGAGCCAAAACTGTAAAAATTGCATCAAAGAAAAATGTAAACAAGAAAGAAATAGTTTCCCCAGGTCACATTTTCCCAATTATTGCTAAGGATGGCGGTGTTCTTGTTAGAGCCGGTCATACCGAAGCATCTGTTGATATTTCTAAACTAGCAAAAAAAAATAATTCTGCGGTTATATGTGAAATAATGAACGAAGACGGTACTATGGCTAAGGGCCAAGATTTATTTACATTTGCAAAAAAACATAATTTAAAAATTGGTAAGATTGAAGACCTTATTGCCTATCGTCTAAAGAAAGAAAAATTAATTAAGTTAAAAAAACAATCTGACATTGTAGTAAAAAATCAAAAATATAAAATTAGAATTTATGAAAATCTTCTAGATGGATCTGAACATTTTGCATTAATTAAAGGAAATATTAAAAAAGACATAATTCCAAGAGTTAGAGTAATTTCATCAAATGTAGTTCAAAATTATCTGATCAACCAGCAGTTACCTAATTCATTTAATAAAACCTTAAATTATTTTAAAAAATTTAATAATTGTGTTTTGGTATTTATCAAGGATACAAATTTAAGATCTGTTACACAAACTCTCAAAGATTATAAAAATAAAAATTTTTATAAAAAAGGAAATGACAAACTTATAAGAAATTATGGTATTGGAGCTCAAATAATAAAAGATTTAAAGATTAAGAATATGATATTAATTACTAAATCTCTTAAAAAAGTTATTGGTTTAGAAGGTTATGATATAAAGATTGCTAAACAGGAAATCATTTAATGAAAAAAAAATACTTAATAGTTATTGCAGATTATTATAAAAACATATCCGAAGGTTTACTTAATAGCGCAAGAGACACATTGTCAAAATCTAGTTTAATAAAAATCATCAAAGTCCCAGGTGTTTTTGAAATACCAGTTACAATTTCCAAAAATATTAAAAAATATGATGCTTTTTTAGCCCTAGGCTGTGTAATAAAAGGACAAACTCCTCATTTTGACTTCATATCTCAGGCATCTACTGATGCTATAATGAAACTATCTATAGAGAGTAGAAAGCCAATAGGTAATGGAATAATTACATGTTTAAATATGAAACAAGCAATAGCTAGAAAGAAAAAAGGTAGAGAAGCAGCTAAAGCTGTAATTTCTGTTCTTTCACAAAAATAATGAGAACACCATATAATCCCAATCAAAGTCCTAGAGTTATTATTATACAAAAACTGTATGGTAAGTTTTTTAATGACGATTCTGATTTATCTTTTCCAAAACACAGATTTAAGAAATTTATTAAAGATGTTGTTTTAGGTACTATTGAAAGAGACGATGTTATTAAAGAAGAAGTAAAAAACCATCTAAGTGATGATTTACAATTAACAAATTTAGATAAAGTTTTTCAGGTAATAGTAAAGTCTGCTATATTTGAATTCCTATATAAGCCTAAGGTTTCTACTAAAATAATTATAAAAGAATACCTTGATGCATCAAATTTTTTTTTAGAAGACTCTCAAACAAAGTATTTAAATGCAATACTGGATAAGATAGCAAAAAAAATAAGAACTAATAATGCATGAATTTGAATTAATAAAAAATTATTTTCAAAAACTTACTAAGAAATCATCAAGTGCTTTAAAATTAAATGATGATGTATTTTTTGATAAAAAAAAGAAATTAGTTATTTCTGTTGATACATACACTGAAGGACATCATTTTATAGATTTCAAAAAACCTGGCCTAGTTATTAAGAAAATAATTAGATCATCAATATCAGATCTTATTTGCAAGGGTGTTCACCCTAAATATTATTTTATTTCGTGTTCAGGTAATAAAAAAAGTTTTACTAAATTAAATTTATCAAAAATAAGTAAGTCTCTTAATCAAGAACAAAAAAAATATAAAATTTTTTTAAGTGGTGGAGATACTGTTTTTTCAAAAAAAATAAGCTTTACAATTACATCAGTTGGTTTTGCTAAAGATATCATTTTAAGAAATAAAGCTAAAATTAGTGATGATATTTATGTATCAGGAAATTTAGGTGATAGTTATTTAGGTCTATTAGTTTTAAAAAATAAAATTAAATTTAATAGCTCACTTAATAAATATTTTATTAATCACTATTACATGCCTAAGATACAATTAGAATTAGCAAAACATATAAAAAAATTTGCTAATACTGCTATAGATATTTCTGATGGACTATTAGCTGATCTTTCCAAAATGATTAACAATCAAAACCTATCATATAAGATTTACTTAAAAGACATTCCCATATCGAATAACCTTAAAAAAATATTTAATATAAAAAAAAAATTAAAAAAAGTTGATTATATTTCTAATGGCGATGATTATCAGGTCCTATTTACAGCTTCTAAAGATAAGAGAGAAGTTATTAAAAAGATATCCACAAATTATAGAATTAAGATAACAAAAATTGGCATAATTCAAACGGTAGATAAAAAATCCTTAATTGTAGATCATAAAGATCAAGAAATTAGCCTTAAAAATAAGGGTTATTTACATCAATTTTAGTAAGTTAAATATTGCCTTTTACAGCTTTTTTTGTATTGTCCGGTCTTTAACAATAAAATTTTAACAACTAAACAACTTAAAAGGCTACATGAACTCACTTATAGAACAGATATTACTTTTTACAATAGCAGCTGGATTACTTTCAATCGTTTATGGTTTTTTTACTGGTAAAAATATTCTCAGCTTAAGTGCGGGCAATGCAAAAATGCAAGAAATTGCTTCAGCTATTCAAATTGGTGCTAAAGCTTATCTAGCGAGACAATATAAAACTATAGCCATTGTTGGTGTTGTTGTTTTAGTTATTATTTGCTTTGTATTTAGTCCTTTAGTTGGTTTAGGTTATTTTATTGGTGCAACATTATCTGGAATAGCTGGTTATGTGGGTATGTTAGTTTCTGTTCAAGCTAATGTAAGAACTGCAGAAGCATCTAGAAAAGGGTTGGCAAGTGGTCTTGCGGTTGCTTTTAAATCTGGTGCAGTTACAGGAATGCTTGTTGCTGGGTTAGCTTTATTAGCTATTGCTGTTTATTATTATATTTTATTAAAATTAGGTATTAGTGAAAGAGAAATTGTTAATGCATTAGTTGCATTAGGATTTGGTGCTTCATTAATATCAATTTTTGCAAGATTAGGTGGTGGAATTTTTACTAAAGGTGCCGATGTTGGTGCTGACTTAGTTGGTAAAGTTGAAGCAGGAATACCTGAGGATGATCCTAGAAACCCAGCTGTAATTGCTGATAATGTTGGTGATAATGTTGGTGACTGTGCAGGTATGGCTGCAGATCTATTTGAAACTTATGCGGTAACTATTGTTGCTACAATGGTTTTGTCTTCAATATTCTTCCAAGGTGATATGAATATGATGATTTATCCATTAACTATTGGTGGTGCATGTATTTTAACATCAATTTTAGGAACCTTCTTTGTTAAGCTAGGTAAAAGTAAAAATGTTATGAATGCTTTGTATAAAGGTTTTATTGTTTCTGCCATTTCTTCATTAGCAATTTTATACCCAGTGACCGATTATGTAATTGGTTTTGCAAGTGAGTATACCGTTAATGGTAAAAGCTTTACTGGCATGAGTTTATATTATTGTGGAATTATTGGTCTAGTTATTACTGGTTTATTAATTTGGATTACTGAATATTATACTGGAACTGAATATAGACCTGTAAGAAGTATTGCTAAATCTTCAACTACTGGTCATGGTACAAATGTTATTCAAGGATTAGCTGTTTCTATGGAAGCCACAGCTATACCTGCTTTAATTATTGTTGCTGGAATTTTAGCTACAAATTTTATTGCTGGTCTTTATGGTATAGCAATTTCTGTTACAACAATGTTGGCTCTAGCGGGCATGGTTGTTGCGCTTGATGCGTATGGTCCAGTGACTGATAATGCTGGGGGTATTGCTGAAATGGCTAAATTACCTAATAATGTTAGAAAAACCACTGATGCTCTAGACGCAGTTGGAAATACGACCAAAGCAGTTACCAAAGGGTATGCCATTGGCTCTGCTGGATTAGGAGCACTAGTTTTATTTGCTGCATATGTAGAAGATATTAAACATTTCTCTGGTGTTGCTGGTTCAAAATTGGAAGGTATAGTTGTCACTTTTGATTTATCAAACCCCTATGTTGTCGTTGGTTTGTTAATTGGTGGAATGCTTCCATATCTTTTTGGATCAATGGGGATGCAAGCCGTAGGTAGAGCAGGTGGAGCTGTAGTTGTTGAAGTTAGAAGACAATTTAAAAAATATCCTGGTATAATGAAAGGTAAACAAAAACCTGATTATGCAAGACTTGTTGATTTATTAACACAAGCTGCAATCAAGGAAATGGTTATACCCTCTTTATTACCTGTACTATCTCCAATAATCTTATATTTTGTAATTTTTTCTATTGGTGGTCAAGTTGCTGCATTAGCTGCTGTTGGTGCTATGTTACTTGGTGTTATAATAACTGGCTTATTTGTAGCTATTTCGATGACTGCAGGTGGTGGAGCTTGGGATAATGCTAAGAAATATATTGAAGATGGCAATCATGGTGGAAAAGGTTCTGAAGCTCACAAAGCTGCAGTAACTGGAGACACTGTAGGAGATCCATACAAAGATACAGCTGGTCCTGCAGTCAACCCAATGATTAAAATTACAAATATTGTAGCTTTATTATTGTTAGCTGTAATAGCTGGTTAGATTATTTTTTACGTCTTTTCCCCAGTGGGTCATTTATTTTTTGTCTCATACTTGATAAAAAATCATAAACAAAACTTTGTTTTGTATAGTTAACAGTTGTTTTTTTTTTAGAAAACTTTAGATCATTCATTTTTGTTAGATCATAAAAGTCTTTTTTTTCTAATAAACCATAACTGTTTAGCTCTACTATTAGAACATTGTTAGTTGTAATTACCTGCCTACCCAGCTTAAATGTCGAACTATTTGAAATTTTTCTTTCTATAAAGAATAAAACTTCATTATCAAATTTACTCTCAACAGAAGGGGGGCCTAAAATTTTGATTATATCATTTTTATTAGTTTCATTAATTATTAGCTTTTTTTCCTTCAACTCTAACTTGTGAACACCATGATGATTTACTGGTTTTTGCATGGAACAATTTGCAATTGTTAAAAAAATACTTAATAATAAAATTATATTTTTCATGAATAATTATATAAATATTTACAATAATTTAGTAACTTTAACTAGAAATAAAGAATTATATAATGGTTTTAAGGTTCAGGACTCCTTCTCTGATAGGCTAACTTTTTTACTATTCCACTTTGCTTTTTTTTTAAAAATTTTTAAAAATAAAGATAATAAAGTCCAATTACAGGAAATTTATGATTTTATTTTTAGGCATTTAGAGTTAAGTATTAGAGAAATTGGCTATGGTGATCAATCAATTAACAAGAAAATGAAAGATTATATTAATTTATTTTATGCCATGCTTGATAAAATTCATGATTGGGATTCATCTTCCTTTGATTCAAAAGTTTCATTATTAACTATTTTTCTGGATAATAATGCTGATCATGCTTTTTTATGTAAATATTTTGATAATTATAGTGAAAATTTATCAAATAATACTTTGAATTTTTACCTAAAAGGTGTAGTTAAAGCTTAATTATGGCTGTTCCAAAACGTAAACAATCACCTTCAAGAACTGGTATGAGAAGAGCTCAAAATATGAAGTTCTCTTCAACAAATATTGTTGAAGATAAAAAATCCGGTGAATATAGATTGCCCCATCATATGGATCTTAAAACGGGTATGTATAGAGGTAGACAAGTCTTAGACCCAAAAGAATAGAAGCTACATTTACTTATTATTATGAACGATCTTGTTAAAATTGCAATTGATGCAATGGGTGGTGATGGTTCACCAAAAAAAATTATTGATGGAATAATTCATCACAATAAAAAAAATAAAAACTCTTATTATCAAATCTTTGGAGATAAAGATAAAATTTTAAATTTAATTAATAAAAATTTACCAAATAGCTCTTTCGAGATTATTCATACAATGGATACGGTTAAAGGAACAGATAGTCCGCTAGAGGGTGCGAAAAGAGGTAAGAGGACGAGCATGTGGCTTGCCGTACAGAGTGTTAAAGAAAAGAAATCAGATGTAATAATTTCTGCTGGTAATACTGGAGCATTGTTGGTTATAGCTAAATTAAATCTTAAGATGATTGAAAATATAGATAAGCCAGCCTTATCCGCTTTATGGCCAAATAAAAAAGGTATGAGTGTTGTTTTAGATTTAGGTGCAAATATTGAATGTAGCCCAAAAAATCTAATAGATTTTTCAATAATGGGGTCATCATTATACAAATCTTTATATCCAGATGATAATCCAAGAGTTGCATTACTAAACATTGGATCTGAGGAACTTAAAGGTAATGAAGTTATTAAAGAAACATATCAGCAGCTCAATCAAAAAAATCACCCTGATTTCGAATTTAAAGGATACATTGAAGGCAATCAACTAATGAATGGTGATGTTAATGTTATTGTTGCAGACGGTTTTACAGGTAATGTTGCCTTAAAAACTGCAGAAGGAACTGCTAATTTTATTACAAGTGAACTTAGGAAAGCCATGACTGGGAATTTAATTGGTAAAATTTCATCTTTATTAAATATTTCAAATTTAAAAAAATTTAAAGAAAGGCTAGATCCACGTTTATATAACGGAGCTATTTTTATTGGTTTAGATTCACCTGTTGTAAAAAGTCATGGTGGTACAGATTATATTGGCTTTTCAAATTCTTTAAATGTTTGTTCAAGAATTGTTCTTGGTAATTTAATTAAAAAAATAACTCATAATATAAGCTAATGGCTAGAATAAATTTAACCAAAAAAGATTTAATCAATTCTGTATATATGCAAATTGGCTTTTCAAAAAGTATTTCTGAAAATCTTATCGATGATTTTTTGGCTACAATCATTGAAAATTTACAAAATGAAAAAAAATTAAAATTGTCGAAATTTGGTACATTTTCAATACGTAATAAAAAAAGTAGAATTGGAAGAAATCCACTCACAAAAGAGGAAAAAACTATATCTCAACGAAATGTAGTTTTATTTAAAGCTTCAAAAGAATTTAAAGATTTAGTAAACTCTATGAATGATTAATAAAACTAATGAAGCTTATAAATCAATTGGTGAGGTTGCAAAAATTCTTAATTTAGTTAATAAAAAAAATGGCACATTAAATACTCATACAATCCGTTTTTGGGAAAAAAAATTTAAACAAATTAAACCCAGAATATTAAACGGTAATAGGCGATATTATAATATTGATACAATTGAAGTTTTAAGAAAAGTACAATACCTACTTAAAGATCAAGGAATGACTATTAATGGTGCGAAAAAAGTTCTTAATACAGATAAATCTTTAAAACTTGACGAATTACCAAATAATTCTATAAATGCTAATTATAAAATTATAAATAAGCTTAAAAAAATTTTAAATTTAATTAAACAGATAAAAAAACTAAAATAATATGGCTAAAAAAACCCACGTTAAAGTTAGGCTAGTGCCAGAGACTAAACCTGACAGCCCATATTTTTATTATGTTAAAAAACCTGCTGGTGGAGAAAAAGCTAAAGTAAAATTGTCAGCTAAAAAATATAACCCTGCTACAAGAAAGCATGAGATGTTTGTAGAGAAGAAATTACCTCCACATAGTAAATAAAATTATTTTTTTTTAAAATTTCTTTTCTCATAATCAATAAATGACCAAATCATATTTTTCCATATTCTATTTGAGATTTTTGGATCAATCTTTAATTGAATAGATTTTTTCTTAATTTTCTTAAGTATGAAGCTTATTCTTTTTTGATCAATAATTTCTTTTTTATGAATTTTTACTTTCAAAACATCATTTACCAAATTAGATCTTTTTTTAATCAATTTAAGTAAATCAGTATCAAGCTTATCAAGCTTAATTCTTAACAAATCTAATCTTTTTTTATTAGTAGGTGACATTTAAACAATTGGTTATTAAGATATTTATTATTAATATAATTAATGTTTGTAAATAGCGACAACTATATAAGATATTTAAGGTTATGGTTAATAACATTATTTTTATTAATTATTCTTATGGTTGCAGTTGGTGGACTTACCAGACTAACTGATTCTGGTTTATCGATTACTGCTTGGGAACTTTTCACTGGAATTTTACCACCGTTAAATATTATTGAATGGAATTTCTATTTCTCTGAATATAAAAAAATTCCTGAATATCAGAATATTAATTATGCTATGACTTTAGCTGAGTTTAAAGTAATTTTTTATTGGGAATATGCTCATAGATTATTAGCAAGGTTTGTTGGTTTATTTACACTAATCCCTTTAATTATTTTTAGTTTAAAATTTAAAAATATGAAATATTATTCAAATAAATATTACTGGATATTTTTCCTTGTATGTCTTCAGGGTTTTATAGGTTGGTACATGGTTTCAAGTGGATTAATTGAAAATAATGATGTGAGTCATTTTAGATTAAGTATACATTTAACCTTAGCTTTATTTATCTTATGTTTAATTTTTTGGTATATTTTAAATATTTATAAAATTAAAAAATTTCATAAAAAAAATTCAAATTCATTTTTATTATTTATTCTTTCATTAATTGTTTTACAAATAATATTAGGTGCTTTTCTTTCAGGCTTAGATGGGGGTCTTATCTATAATTCATGGCCTGATATGAATGGTAATTTTTTACCTAATGATGTTGGATTTGAAGATGTAGTAAATATTCAATTATTTAATAATCCATCTATTATTCAATTTTTACATAGGTTTACTGCGTATGTTCTTTTATTGTTTATTGTCATTTTAAACTATACTTTTATTAAAAATAATTACGGAATAAAAAATATAATATTTTTTGATGTGGCCATATTAATTCAAATTTTTCTAGGAATTGTAACTTTAATATCTGGTGTAGAGATAAAATATGCATCACTACACCAGTTAGGTTCAATTTTTGTTTTGACTACCTATCTTTTAATTTTATATAAAAATTCTAACCAACAGCTTTAGCTTTTTTGATATTTTCAATATTATGTGAAGTTCTGTTGAGAGCTTGTTCTAAGTCTTCAATTATATCATCTACATGCTCTATGCCTATTGCTAGCCTTACATAGCCCGGTGTAACTCCAGCTGCCAATAATTCTTTTTCATTTAATTGACTATGAGTAGTTGACCCTGGATGAATTGCTAAACTTCTTGTATCACCAATATTAGCTACATGATAAAACATCTTTAAAGCTTCTATAAACTTCTTACCAGCTTCAATACCACCTTTTAGCTCTATGCCAATTAAAGCACCGTATCCACCCTTCAGGTATTTTTTAGCTCTTTTTCCTATCTCTCCATCATATTTTGTTGGATAGATTACTCTAGCAACATTCTTGTGTTTGGATAAATATTCGACAGTTTTTTCAGCATTTGAACAATG
>Ga0307986_10002295_pt1 | contig 13731 bp, 14 predicted proteins | sample EllFjometageno82_FD_203170 | JGI IMG/M metagenome (GOLD analysis project Ga0307986, IMG submission 203170) | Marine microbial communities from Ellis Fjord, Antarctic Ocean - #82 | ecosystem: Environmental > Aquatic > Marine > Unclassified | place: Southern Ocean | collected 2014-10-09
AAAATTATTATCAAGTGGAGAATTAGTTCACTCTTACCCACATTCATGGAGATCAAAAGCGCCGCTTGTTCATAGAGCAACACCACAATGGTTCATCTCTATGGAAAGCCATGGTCTAAGAAAGAAAGCGCTAAAAGCTCTTGATGACACTACATTTTACCCAGATAAAGGGAGAGAAAGAATAAAAGCAATGATTGAAACAAGACCTGACTGGTGTGTTTCAAGACAAAGAGTTTGGGGAGTTCCATTACCCATATTTGTTCATAAAACCACCAAAGAAATTTTAGCTGATGATGAAGTAAATGAAAACATAGCAAGAATTTATGAAAAAGAAGGCTCTGATTGTTGGTTCTCTGATGACCCACAAAGATTTTTAGGAGGTAAATATAAAGCAGAAGATTACGATAAAATAAATGATATTGTTGAAGTTTGGTTTGATAGTGGTTGTACACACGCATTTGTTTTAGAAAAAAGAGAAGATCTTCAATGGCCTGCATCTATGTATTTAGAGGGGTCTGATCAACATAGGGGTTGGTTTCATTCATCATTATTAGAATCGTGTGGAACCAGAGGTAGAGCTCCGTATGAATCAATATTATCACATGGATTTGTTGTAGATGGTAAGGGTCTTAAAATGTCTAAATCTGTAGGAAATGTAATAGCACCAGAAGATATTTTAAAAAAATATGGAGCAGATATTTTAAGAATATGGGTTGCTTCATCAAACTATGCAGAAGACTTAAGGATTGATTATTCTATCTTAGAGCAGCACGCAGATTCTTATAGAAAGATTAGAAATACATTTAGATATTTACTTGGAAACTTAAATGATGATTTTAAAAAAATTGATATTGAAAAACTAGATTTAAATCAATTACCAGAATTAGAGCAATATATGCTCCACAGAATTTATGATCTAAATAAAAATTTTAAAAATTATTTTAAGTCATATGACTTTCACAATCTCTACAAAGAACTTTTGAATTTTTGTACAGTTGATTTATCAGCATTTTATTTTGATATTAGAAAGGACGTTTTATATTGCGACTCAAAAGATTCTGAAAAAAGAAAAAGTAGTATAATCGTATTAAATGTAATTTTAGAATCCTTAATTAAATGGTTTGCACCTATACTTTCATTCACAACTGAAGAAATTTTTACACTAATAAATAAAGACAAGAAAAGTATTCACTTAGAAAAGTTTATGGAATTTCCAAAATCATTTGAAAATGTAAAATTAAATGAAAAATGGATTCAGCTAAAAAAGATTAGGGATATTTGCAATATAAGTATTGAAACAAAAAGAGCCAATAAAGAAATAGGATCAAGTCTAGAAGCAAGCTTAACAATCAGTCTAAATGAAAATTTATTTAAATTAATAGATAATGTAGATTTTGCAGAATTGTGTATTACGTCTAGTGTAAAAATTGAAAAAAATAACTTAAAAGAAGTTAAAGCTACCACAGAAAAAGCAGAAGGGAACAAATGTCCCGTTTGCTGGAAAATTAATAAAGAAAAGTGTAAGAGACATCCTAATTAAGTCTAATAACTAATGACTAAAATTAATTTTAAAAAAATTTTATTTAACTCTACAATTATTTTAGTTATTTTTTTAATAGATAGAATATCTAAAATCTATATCCTTAAAATAGCAGAATTAGAAAATACAGTTGATATTTATTTAACATCTTACTTAAATCTTTATTTGATTTGGAATAAGGGAATAGCCTTTGGGCTTTTATCCGTTAATGAAAGCTTTGTTTACAGCTCCATAAGTGGAGTAATAGCTTTAATAATTCTTATAGTATTAGCAATGCTAATAAAAAGTCATGGATTGAAGAGGTATTCCTTAACCTTTGTTTTGGGAGGATCTGCAGGTAATCTATTTGATAGAATTTATTATACAGCAGTTCCAGACTTTATTGATCTTCATATAAATAATTTACATTGGTTTATTTTCAATGTAGCTGATATATTTATAACTACTGGAATAATTTGCCTTATTTATGTTGAAATTTTTTTTGATAAAGAAAAGAATGAAAATCACTATTAAAAATACATTGTATGTGGTTATGTTTTTACTTTTATTAACCAGTTGTCAAAGTGTAAAAGATGGCCTGACTGGAAAAAAAAACGTAAATACTGACGAATTTTTAGTTCAAAAAAAAAACCCACTAATTTTACCACCTGAATTCAATGAGCTGCCAGAGCCCAAAAACTCTAACGAAAGTACAAAAAATCAAAATGAATACGATCTTGAAAGTATTCTAAAAAATAAATCTACAACAAATAAAACTACAGAAGTAACTAAATCAAAAAATTCTTCATTAAAAAATTCTATATTAAAAAAAATTAAAAGTAATTAATGTTAACAAGCAATATTAATTTTAAAAATTTCAAACAAAATAAGAGTAATAGTAAAATTAAAAAAGATCTAAAAGAACTTCTAGAAGAGAATAATTCAGTAATTAAGTCACTAAATAAATCTTATAAAAATAGTTATAATAAGAAAACTATAAATAAATTAAAAAAATATTTAAATGTAAAAATTTTTGGTATGGGTGGCTCATCATTAGGAGCTGCAGCAATTTATAATTTTTTAAAACATAAAATTAAAAAAAATTTTTATTTTATTGATAACCTTCAATCAAAATTAAAGTTTTCTAAAATTAAAAAAAACTATATTAATTTGATAATTTCGAAGTCAGGTAACACGCTAGAAACAATATCTAATGTAAATATTTATTTAAAAAAAGGAGATAAAAATTTATTTATCACGGAAAATAAAGAAAATTATTTATCATTGTTAGCTAGAAAATTAAAAGCAGAAATTATTCATCATAATAATTTTATTGGTGGAAGATATTCAGTATTATCAGAAGTAGGAATGTTACCAGCAGAGTTAATGGGCTTAGATGAGAAAAAATTTAAACAAATTAATAATTTAATCAAAGATAAAAAATTTATAAATTTATTAACTGCTAATGTAAGTAATACACTTCACTTTTTAAAATATAAAAAATATAATTCTATAATTCTTAATTACGACGAAAAATCAGAAAATTTATTCAAGTGGTATCAGCAATTAGTTGCTGAAAGTTTGGGAAAAAATGGAAATGGAATATTACCAATAATTTCTTCCATGCCCAGGGACAATCATAGTCTTATGCAGCTTTATTTAGATGGTCCAAAAAACAATTTTTTCACTTTTTTTTATGTAAGAGAAAAAGAATCTACTAAAATCATCAGTAATAATGTTCTGAAATCACAAAATTATTTAAGAAATAAAAATATAAACCAAATAATGTATTCTCAAAAATTGGCTACTGAAAAAGTTTTTTTAAAAAAAAAAATACCATTTAGAAGTTTTGAAATTCTACATAGAGATGAAAAAACATTAGGTGAACTTTTTTGTTTTTTTATTTTAGAGACAATATTGGTAGCTAGAGCTTTAAAAATTAATCCCTATGACCAGCCATCTGTTGAGTTAATCAAAAAAGAAACAAAAAAGATATTAATTTAAAAAAAATTACCAAAAATAATTTTTGAAATACCATATATTTTTTGTTCAATAATATTAAATTTGCTAGGTAGTTCATCCTCTTCTTTTTTGTGTCTATGAATAATGATTATACCATTCTTACTTAATATATTTGATACATCTATGTCTCTTAATAGTGTTATTAGGTTTTTTTCTTTGTAGGGTGGATCAATAAAAATAATGTCAAATTTTTTATCAAAAATATTAAAATTGAATTTATTAATTATATTTTTTTCAATTATCGAAGTACTATCTTGGTAGTTCATGTTAGAAATATTTTTTTTTAAAACTGGTAAAACTTCTTTATAATTTTCTACAAATGTTACAATTGAAGCTCCTCTAGATAAACACTCAAGACCAAACGATCCGACGCCAGAGAACAGATCTAGAACCTTTGAATCTTTTACTTTAATATTAAATTTATTCGAATGCATGATAATATTAAATATTGATTCTTTGGTTAAATCTTTAAGTGGTCTTGTGGATTTGTCTTTTGGATCAAGAATTTTTCTTCCTTTAAAACTTCCAGATATTATTCTCATTAATTAATTACTTTATAGCCAATATCTTTTCTAAAAAAACCACCATCCCAATTTAATGATTTAATTAAACTAAATATTTGAGTTCTACTTTTAGAAAAATCCTCTGATAAGCAAACAAAATTTAAAACTCTACCACCAACAGCATATACTTTATCATCAATGTTATTTGTACCAGCATGATAATAATAATCATTTTCACTTAGTTTAATTTTGTGCAGATTTTTAATTAAAACATTTTTTTTAAACTCATCAGGATATCCTTTTGAACATAAAACAATACACAGACTTTTTTTATTATGCCATTCAATTTTTATTTTATTCAATCGCTCATCACAACAAGCTAAAAAAATATCCAGTAAGTCTGATTTTAGTTTAGGTAGAATAGTTTGACATTCTGGATCACCCATTCGAACATTGTATTCAATTAAATATGGCTCACCATTTACAATCATAAGTCCTGCATATAGAAACCCTTTATAATGAACTCCAATCTCTTTAAGAGCTTTCATTGTTGGTTCTATTATCTTTTTTAAAATTTTTTTTTCAAGTTTATCATTTATCATTCTCGAAGGTGAATATGCACCCATCCCTCCAGTATTTTTACCCCTATCTCCCTCTAATACTCTTTTGTGATCCTGTGCTGTTTCAAAAGTCTTTATTGACCTTCCATCACTTACGATAAAATAACTCATTTCCTCACCTTCGAGAAATTCTTCAATAAGTAAATTTTTAGCACTACCAAATTTACCTCCAAATATTTCTTTTATTGAAAGTTGTGCTTCATTTTCGTTATCACATATATAAACACCCTTACCAGAGGCCAATCCGTCTGCTTTTATAACCAAAGGAAAAGTTGCTTCTTTTAAAAACTTATTCGCTTCATCAATTTTTTCAAAAATTTCATATTTAGCTGACGGAATATTATATTTTTTACAAATATTTTTTGTAAAAATTTTTGATCCTTCAAGCTGTGACGCAATTTTATTAGGTCCAAATACCTTTATATTATGTTCTTCTAAAAAATCTACAATACCATCCACAAGAGGTTTTTCTGGGCCAACTATTATTAGGTCAATTTTTTTTAATAAAATATAATCCTTGAGTTTGTTAAAGTCTGTTGTACTCAGGTTAACATTCTTAGCAATTTCTGCAGTGCCGGCATTACCTGGAAAACAGTATATTTCATGAATTTTTTCTGACGTCGTCAATGCATGGCAGATAGCATGTTCACGTCCTCCGCTTCCAATTATTCCAACTTTCATATAATAGTATATAAACTAAAAATGAATAAAAAATTAGCCAAAATAAAATATTTACCAAATAATTTTGAAATTCTCGAAGAAGGAGATCATGTAATTTGTGCAATATCCGGAAAAATTATAAAATTAGAAGAGCTAAATTATTGGAATGTAGATCTACAGGAACCTTATTTCTCATATGTAGAAGCTTCACTTAAAAAGGAAAATAGCTAGAAATTATTTTTATTTCCATCGATTGTGAGACCATATCCATTGCTCAGGATTCCTTAAAATCATTTTTTCAAGGCATATATTTAAGTCAAGAGTTATAGATTCAATTGTTTCATTATCTGAATATTCTAGAGGCTCATAAACGGTAAGTTTAAATTTAACATCTTTAATTCTCTCAATGTAGATGGGTACAACCTTGCAGCCAAATTTTTTTATAAATTGAGCTGGGATAGTTGTTGTTAAAGCTTCATTATTAAAAAAATTAGATTTAATGCCTTGAGAAACTCTTTGGTCGATCATTAAAGCAATCGAAGAGCCACTCTTAAAAAATGAAAGCATTTGTTTCGTACCAGAAATACCTTTTTTTATTTGATTTTTGCAAATATATTTTTTGCGTATTCTTTCCATTACAAAATTTAAAAATTTATTATTAAGCGGTCTATAAATCGCTGCTAAATTAATTCCTGTCTTTTCTATATGCATTGCCATTAATTCAAAATTATTAAAATGCCCTGAAATAAATATGACAGGATTATTATTTAACTTAATCTTTTCTAAAATCTCCTGACCTTCAATTTGCAAATTATCTTTAAACTTAGAATTTCTAAAATCTTTTATAAAAATATATTCAGATAATATTCTTCCATAATTGTTCCACATTTTATAAATAATATTTTTCACATCATTATTTTCTAATTTTGGAAGTGCTTTAAGTATATTAGATTCTATTATTTTTTTTGATCTAAATAATGGACCAATTAAAGATATAATTTTACCAGAAACGTATGAGGCAGATTTTAAACCTAAAATTTTAAACATTAAAAATAAAATCATCACTATTAAGAATTGAAAAAAATATTTTATTAATTTCATAATTTTTTTTTGATAAAGTTAATTAATTCTATTTCATTTTTAATTATTAATTCCATTTTTACAAACTTAATATCTTCATTTAATCCATTTTTATATTTTAATTGTATTCTCGAGTAATCTTTTTCTGTTGTTATAATCTCAGCATTTAGATTTTTTGCAGTATCCTTGATTTTTTTTAAATCTTTTAGGGTATAATTATGATGATCTGGATAATCTAAAAATTTTACTATATTCAATTTATTATTGTTAAGTGTTTTATAAAAATTCATTGGTATTCCTATACCAGCAAATGCAACATATTTTTTTGCTTTGTTTAATGTGTCTAGATTAGTCAATACGTAAGTTGACTCAAATATCTTTATATCTTTGTTGTATTTTTTTATTTTTGATATTATCTCATCAGAATATTCGTCGTTTCCATTCAAAAAAATAGCATCATATTTTTTTATACTATTAATTTTTTCCCTAAGTGGGCCAGCAGGGATTAACATTCCATTTCCAATAAAGTTTTTGTTATTAAAACATACAAAACTTAAATCATATATTATTGAACTGTCTTGTAATCCGTCATCAAAAATTGCCACATCGTATGAATTATCAGCACTAGATAAAGACTTAATTCGAGTATTATGAGCCAATACCTCACCGTGTTTTTTTAATAAATGAGTTTCATCTAAAGTATTTATATGGAATTTTTTTATAAATACTATTTTATGATTTAATTTTTTTAATAGTTGATTTAATTTGATTACTAAAGGAGTCTTGCCTGTGCCCCCCAAGTAAATATTCCCCACACAAATAGTTTTAAGTTTATAATTATGAGAATCTTTGATAAAATTTTGCCTTATTAATTCTTTAAATGAATTAAAAAAATTATTAATACTAATCGGTAACGTGAATGGAAATAGCAAATAAGATAAAAAATTAGGTCTTTTATAGTCCCAAAATTTAGGTTTTTTTAGTTTCATTTTTTGATAACAAAAAGTTTACTTCTTTTAATGTTAAATTTAAAATTTTATCACCTAGATTTTTAATTTTAGATTTAATATTTTTAGAATTCGTTTTATTTTTAAGTATTTTATCAATTTTATTTGTCATTTGGTTCACGTTTTCTACTTTTTGCGAAATATTATTCGTATCTAACAATTTATATATTTCTTCAAAATTCCAAATGTTTTCACCATGAATGATCTTGCAGCCAAATCTTGCAGCTTCTAGTGGGTTTTGTCCTCCGTGATTGATCATTGAACCGCCTAAGAAGACTACTTTGCAAATCTTGAAAAATGATTTTGTTCTACCATAGGTATCTACCAGATATATATCAGTATTATCGTTAATTTTATTTATTGATTCATGTGTGTGAACTTTTAGATTCAATTTTTTCATCTCATTTATAATGCTTTTCGATCTATCAATATGTCGTGGAATTATTATTGTTAATAAATTTTTATATTTTAATTTAAGTTTTTTGTGGGTGAGGCCACAAAACTTTTCTTCAGTCGCGTGTGTACTTGCAGCACACCAGATTTTTTTTGACAAAAAGAAATTTTTTAAGTCAAGATTCAATAAATCTTTATTTTGTTCTGTTTGAGAAAATTTCAAATTACCAATATTCTTTATTTTTTTTGCACCAAGCAACTTAAGATACTTACTCGATGAAAGACTTGAAGAGAGACAAATATCAAACTTTTCAAAAAAACTTTTTGAAATTAAGTTAAATAGTTTCCACTTTTTAAATGATTTTTTAGTTATTCTTGCATTTAAGAGCATTAATGGGGTTGACCTATTTTTTATAGATGTAATCATATTTGGCCATATTTCAGAGTCTATAAATATTACTAATTGTGGATTCCAATAATCTAAAAATTTTTTAGTGTGGTAAGTTGTATCTATTGGAAAAAATTGATGTGTAACTTTTTTTAAATTTAGATTAGATAAAATTTTGGATGAACTTAAAGTATTTGATGTTATCAAAATTTGATTAATATCCTTATCCTTTTCCAATTTCTCTACCAAAGGTATTATACTTAATACTTCTCCAACGCTAGCACCATGAAACCATATTAATTTTCCTGCTTTTCTTTTTTTTGTGAATATGCAGAATTTTTCTTTGAATCTATTTGGATTTTCTTTTTTTTTTAATAAACGAATAAAAATTATTATTGGTGATATTAATAAGATTAAATTTATTATTATCCTATAAATAAAGAACATTAATCTTTTTTAATTTGCTTATCGTAAAAATTTTTATAAATAACTGAATTTTCCAATAATTCTTTGTGTGTTCCTTCAGAAATAATTTGACCGTTATCTATTACAAATATTTTTTCTGAATTTAAAATTGTTGATAGCCTATGTGCTATTACTAATGTAGTTTTATTTTTTGTTAAGTATGTTAATCCTTTTTGTATTTTGCTTTCCGTTTCTGCGTCTAAAGAAGAAGTGGCCTCATCAAGAAGTATAATCTGAGTTTTTTTCAAAATTGCTCTTGCAATTGAGATTCTTTGTTTTTCTCCACCAGATAATCTAACACCATTTTCTCCAATTTGTGTTTCATATTTTTTTGGAAGTTTTTCAATAAACTCATCTGCATAAGAATTTTTGGCAGCTTCGATTATTTCATCATCGGTTGCACTTGGGTTCGCATACGCAATGTTGTTTTTAATGGTATCATCAAATAATGTTGTATCTTGGCTTACCAACGATATATTTTTCCTTAATGAACTGATTGTAGTTTTATAAATTGATTGATTATCGATTAAAATATCTCCATCATTAGTATTAAAAAACCTTGGAATTAAATTTAATATTGTTGATTTGCCAGCGCCACTGTGGCCAACAAGTGCATGCATTTTACCACCTGTAATCTTAAGATTTACTGACTTTAATGTATTTTTTTCACTTTTTTCAGTGTTTTTGTATTTAAAACTTACATTTTGAAACTCAATATTTCCACTTGTCAAATTTAGATCAGTATTATCTTCTGAGTCTGAGATTAGATTTTTATTGTCTATTATAGGCAGTATTCTTCGCGCTCCTGAAAGACCCTGATGTATAGCCATATTTAATGTCGCTAATGATCTTACTGGTTGATACGCCAACATCATTGCTGCCAAAAATGAAAAGAAGTTATTAATCTCAAGTTCATCATTTAAAATTAGTTTTCCAGAAAAATAAATTAAAGCTGCAATCATAATTCCAGTCAATGTTTCCATAATCGGTGTTGCCCTAACAAAGATAAAAGCAACCTTTTTTGATTTTTCTTTTAAGCTATTTATAAAAGTTAATATCCTTCGATTTTCTTTTTCTTCTTGTTGAAATATCTTTATAATTTTATGATTTTTAAAAATTTCTATTAAATGACTATTAAAACGACCTGCTTCTTCCTGAACTTCAGTGGAAACTTTTCCTATTCTTTTTCCTAAATTTTTTGCTGCATAAGTAGCTAATGGAATCATTATTATTGCAACTAGCGCTAGCTTCCAGTTTTGATAAAACATAACTGATAATAAGCCAATTAAAGTTAAACTATCTTTAAAGAGGTTTAATATTACCGTACTTACTAAGCTTAAAACTAAACTAGTATCAAATGTTAAATTTCCTATGAATTTTCCAGTATGCTTATCGTCAATGTAGTCTGTATCTGCTTTAATTAAGGTCTTGGCCATATCCAACTGAATTATAGCCTTAATATCTTCAGCAACAGCTATCATTGTTGTTCTTGCAAGATAGAGAAATACACCTTTAGCTGCAAAAGCAACAATTATAAAAGCAGGTATAATTAACATTAGAGTTTGATCTTTTTCAACAAACAACTTTTTAATTGCTGGATCAAGCAAGTAAGCTATTGACGAAGTACTCAATGCAACTATTAGAGTAAAAAAAATTGCAAGGAAAATTTTATTTCTAAATTTTTTGGTATAATCTCTATATAGTCTTTTTAAAATATCTATATTTTTCATTAGAATGCTATTTTTCCAATTAATAAATTTAATGTTATAATCAAGCCTAAAAGATTGTTACTTTTAAAAATTTTAAAACATTTCTTTGGGTCTTTAAAATTAAAATTATATATTTGATAATAAAAAAGATGAATAACAGGAATTATCATAAAACCAAAAAATATATAATTATAATTCATAAGAATACCCACTGAAGTTAAAGCTATTATAAACAATAAGTAACATAGTATTAAAAATAAGTTTGGATTTTTTTTAAATTTTATTGAGGTTGATTTTATACCTATTATTTCATCATCTTTTATATCCTGGAATCCGTAAATTGTGTCAAAACCAAGTGTCCAAAATATGGCTCCTATATAAAGTACTATTGGCACTATCTCTATTTGATTTGTAATGCAAACCCATCCAAGGATTAAACCATAATTAAAAGTAATTCCCAAAAAAAGCTGTGGCCAGTAAGTAAATCTTTTCATCAACGGGTAGCTAAATGCTAATGGCATGGAACCTAAAGCCAGTATAATAGTAAAAGTATTGAAATTTAATAAAACTAGTAATGCAATTAAACATAAGAAAATTGCATAAGTTAAACCAAGTTTTATAGATATTTTTCCAGAAGCTATAGGTCTATTTTTTGTTCTCCTAACTTTTTTGTCAAACTCTTTGTCTAAAATATCATTAACTATACAGCCAGCAGAACGCATTAAAACAGATCCTAAAAAAAATAAAATTAAATAATAATAATAATTATTTAGATTAGTTGAGAAGTCATAGGCAAGAGTTAGACCCCATGCGCAAGGCCAAAATAATAGCATGAAACCAATTGGCTTTTTTAACCTTGTTAACTCAATAAAGAAATTTAATTGTTTCATAATAATTTACTTGTAAATAACAAAGGCTAGTTTCATAATCAAACTGATTCGTATGAATATAGATTACACAGTCACAGCGCTAATGTTTCCAGCAATACCCTTACTTATGAACATCTATAGCAATAGATTTCATTCACTAAGTAAGCTTATTAGGCAACTTCACGACGAACATGTGTATGAAAATCACATTCCGCCTGAGTGGAAAAAACAGTTTATAAATTTAAGCGGAAGAATTGTTTTGTTAAAATGGACAATTATGTTTGCAGCATTTGGCTTATTGTTTAACTTGCTAACCGTTTTTGCTCTTTATCTAAATGAAATTTTTGTTGCAAGAATAATATTTGGTTCTTGTTGTCTCTCAATGATGGTTTCAATTTTGGTTTTTTTAAGAGAAATCCACGTATCAACGAATGCATTAAAATTGCACATGTCCGATATGGATGTTGATTTAGATTAATTAGGAATAATTACAGCAGGGCCAGTTAACAATCTTCCCTCTAACTCTTCATGAGCTTTTTTTGCATCACTAAGAGAATATTTCTTAAAAATTTCAACTTTAAATTTAGCAGACAACACAGCATCAAAAACTTTTTTTGCAGATTCAACTAATTCTTCTCTTGTCACTGTATAATGTGCAATTGATGGACGAGTAAAAAATAAACCTTTTGCATTAATATGTTTCTTAATATCTATAGTATCAACGTAACCTGATGCATTACCAAAAGCCACCATCATGCCTCTTACTTTTAATGTTTCAATTGATCCATCAAATGTTTTTATGCCAACACCATCATAGACAACATCAACTCCGTTTTTGCCTACAATTTTTTCTACTTCTTCCACAAAGTTTTTATCTGTATAATTTATTACGTGATGACAGCCATTTTTTTTAGCAATAGCTTCTTTTTCTTTAGAACCAACTGTTCCAATAACCACAGCTCCTAAAGCATTAGCCCACTGACATAAGATTTGCCCCACACCTCCAGCTGCCGCATGGTATAAAACTTTATCACCCTTTTTAATTGGGTAGGCTCTGTGTAACAAATATTCAGCAGTAATTCCTTTAAGCATAATACAAGATGCAATTTCATCTGAAATTCCATCTGGAACTAAAACTAATTTTTCTTGAGGAAATAATTGCTTTTCAGAATAACTTCCAATTGGCATTGAAGAATGAGCCACTCTGTCACCAATTTTAAACAGATCTACTTCAGAACCTATTTCTTCTATTATTCCACAAGCTTCTAAACCAATACCACTTGGAAGAGGAATGGGGTACAAGCCTGTCCGGTGATAAATATCAATATAGTTAAGACCGATTGATAAATTTTTTATAAGAACTTCTTTTGGACCTGGTTTGCTGATTTCAATATCTTTAATCTCTAAAACTTCAGGACCACCAAATTTTTGAATTTGAATTGATTTCATTATTTTACAAATGTACCATTATGATAGTCTTGTACTGCTTGCAAGATCTCAGCTTTAGTATTCATCACAAATGGACCACCCCTTGCAATAGGCTCACCAATTGGTTTACCAGATATCAATAAAAACTTAGCTTTAGTTAAGCTAGAAACTTTCAATTTTTCACCTCTAGTTAAAATAATTAAAGTAGAGTTTTTAGCTTGGTCGTGCTCTTGGTCTCCAACCTTAATTTCTCCATCAATTAAGTAAATTAAAGAATTATGTGTTGAAGGAAGATCAAAATTAAATTCTTTACCTTCTTCAATCTCCACATCAAAGTAAACAGGCTCAACATTATGACCTTTAACTGGTCCTTCTGCATCTTCAAATTTTCCTGCAATTACTTTAACTATTTTATCATTATCTTTATGAGTACTCATTTTATACGCATCAATATAAATATATTCAGGTTTGTTCATTTTTAATTTAGCAGGCATATTTACCCATAACTGGAAACCATGAAGTTTACCTTCTGTCATTGCAGGCATTTCTGAATGAATTATTCCACCACCAGTTTTCATCCACTGAACATCCCCTGAAGACATTCTACCTTTAGCTCCAGTACTATCTTCATGCTCAAACTCACCACTTAACATGTAAGTAACTGTCTCGATGCCTCTGTGAGGGTGGGGAGGAAAACCTCCGATATAATCATCTTTATTTTCAGAACCAAACTCATCCAACATTAAAAAAGGATCATGATAGTCAATAAGATGAGTGCCAATACTTCTTTTTAATTTAACCCCAGCACCATCTGATGCTGCAACTGGTTCTATTATTTTTTCTACTTCGATTTGGCTCATACTTATGTTCGATTACCTTTAATTAAAAAATAAACTCCACCAATTAAAAGAAATATTTGTTCACTAGTAAATAGTTTTGTTGTGAAGAACCAGTCTTTGTGAGCAAAGATCAGTATAGTTATCATTAAGATAGTTATGTTTAGTCCCGATAGTCTTGTGAGTATATTTCCAAAAGGATTTTTAATAAAACCACTTATTATTAATACCA
>Ga0307986_10002297_pt1 | contig 13724 bp, 17 predicted proteins | sample EllFjometageno82_FD_203170 | JGI IMG/M metagenome (GOLD analysis project Ga0307986, IMG submission 203170) | Marine microbial communities from Ellis Fjord, Antarctic Ocean - #82 | ecosystem: Environmental > Aquatic > Marine > Unclassified | place: Southern Ocean | collected 2014-10-09
CAAAGACAATTACAATCCCTATTGAATCAAATAATATCAGTTGGATAGAAATCTATTTTAGTGATACAGCAGAAGATTCAAGTTGGGATAATGTATGTGATTCTTGGCATATTCAAGTTTCACATTCCACCAATAATAGTATCGCACATACCGGCTCAACAGAAAATTGTGGTTCACTCAATTACAGATTACAGTTTGATAACAACACTTGGAAACCTAATCGTTTATGGATAAAAGCGACTAATGAAACTATTTTAAATATGTTCCATGAAGATAACCGAAGTTGTGAATGTATTGGAAACCTAAAGATTAGAATAAATAGTCATGTTAAAACCCAACAATCTTGGTATTATATTCCGAGTCTTATGGATAGGTTTTCCGAAGAAAGATTTAATTTAACTGTTGCCATTCATCAATACGATAGATTAAATTACTCCGCAGACTTTTGAAAAAGGTTAAACTGATGCCAATTTCGTGAAGCATTTAAAGAATTAAAATGATATACTTTAAATATCAAGAGACATAATTTTATATTGGTGTTTTCTTGGTTGATGGCGGCGATGGTATTGATATTGAGGAATTAGCGATACAAGCCAAAATTGTTGCTAAAGCGACAGGCAGGGAAGCAGATGATGTTCTTGCCGATTTATTAGATGATGGTATTGTTAATGATTCTAATAATGAGGTTCAAAAGGATTTGGTCACTCAATTAAAAGAGGCCGCAGAATTGATTAATACTGTTCAAGAAATAAATAAAGATGTGGCTGAAAACACCGTTCTAAATGGAGGTGAAAATTCAACCAATGTCACTGTTGAAACTACTCTTGAAGGCGATGTAGTTGATAGGGCAATTGAGTCCATACAGCGCAAATCCGAGAAAATTAAGAAATTGATAATCACCATGATACCAATTTTCCTATTATTAACCGGCGGGGGTCTTGAAGCCTTTGGAGTCATTGACATGGTTGAAGATAGCGAAGAAGATTTTGTTTCCTATGGGGCTTGTCTTAACCCCGATGCTGAAAATTATGACAAAGATGCTTCTTGGGATAATGGTTCATGTTATTTTGAGATTCCACCCTGCGATACTGATTGGCGATATGATGACTATTCCTCATCTAATGAGGATTCTATATATGTCCGATTTGCATTTTTTGATGATAATGAATGTGGTGTTGAATTAGAGGGGCATTTTGCTATTGTTTTATATATGAATGGGTCATCACATGATGATGACTTTATTGATACAGGAATCTTTAGAAATGATATAGATATTCAAAGTGATTTTATTGACCTTGAAGAAGGCACTTATGATTATGAAATTGAGTTTCATACGCTTGATTGTAGTGATGGCACTTGTGAGCATGGGGATGAGTTTAATTCACCACATAAACCTACATTTCAAATTGAAGCGGAGGATATAGAAGGTTGTATAGATAGTGATGCAAATAACTATGATGAAAATGCAACCGTTGATGATGGCTCATGTGAATATGACCCCGAAATAATAGAGGGATGCACAGACCCCGATGCAACCAATTATGATTCTAATGCAACAGATAATGACGGTTCATGTGAATACCCACAACCACCGCCCCGTTGTGAAATAACCCTCTTTCAAATCTCTATGCAGTATAATAACACATCGGCATGGGTGCAATATGACCTTGATTGTGGAACAGAACCCAACGACCAAGATGGATATAATGTATCAGTGCAATTTTGGAATAGTGAGAATAACACCGCTTTGAATTACACCATAGGTTATCATTATATCAAAGGATATACCGCAGACATTCAAGAATTATGTTTAGAGAATCTTACTGCGGGCAAGTATGATTTCCATTGGATTGCGATTTGGACAGATGAGGATGGCGAACAAAAACTATTAGAAGTAAATTGGTCGGACATAGAAATAATAGGCACAGATTGAATCTTTTTGTTTTTAGGCTATATTAAATATCAAAAGACATAATATATTATTATGAATCCTTTTGACAATTGGTTTTTCAAGCCCAACCCTGTTGCTTTTGTTCAACAATGGTTGGACACTGTTTGCACCCACGACCCCAAAGCCATTGTTTCATTTTATTCACAAGATGGAATATTGGTTGGAACGGTTGCTGAAAAAATTAAGCGAGGCCACAAAGAAATTAAAACTTATTTTGATGAGTTTGTAAAGAAAAAGCCATGTGGTAAAATTACTTCTTCTCAAACACAAATGGTTAATGGAGTTTCAATTGTCAGTGGGGTTTATGAATTTAATTTAGAAGGTGAAATTGTTCCGGCAAGATTTACATTTGTTATCGCTAAAAATGATATGGGCGAATATAAAATTATAAATCATCATTCCTCCATTTTTGCTTGATTTTATATAGAAAACTTTATGTGGGTGAGCAGTTATCTTAAAGATGGCTAAGTATGCCTATTGATTTGCCCAATAGATTATTCTTAAATAGTTGCCCCCACAATAGATACCTATGTCAAGGAATCATAAGAGGGTCTTGAACCCACCAACTTATGATGCCGAAGAAGAAAGGGAATCTATTGCGAGGGCGCAGGGTCGCAATAAAATGGTTACTATGACTGTTAATGAAGAATTAGGGACACAAAAATTTACATTTGGTAAATTAAATAATCTGCCAAATGGTGCGAGAGAAGTTACTCTTTACGCATTACCCATTACAAAGGCAGGAGAGTTTAGGAAAAATGGTAAAATCCATCTTGGTTGGTTAAGTGAAGAATATGGGCGTGATGGATTTATTAAAGGCAATTATACTCAAGGACTATTATGTAAAAAGGGCATTGATGATGCCGAATTAGGGATGACCTTGAACCGTTCTCAAGATTTTGAGGAGTTAATTCCTATGTATTATCCTTTTTCATCTTGGGCGCAGTTTGGTGACAATCAGCCATCTTATAAGCCCATAAAAGAAAGGGAGATAATAAATAGAGGTTATAATTATAATATTGAAAGTGATGCGGAACGGTTTTACAATGCCCTAAAGAGTAGTGGTGCATTATGTGAGAAGTGTGTTAATGAAGCCCAAACATATAATAACAATTGGTTCATAAGTCCAAAGGGGCGGTTTAGATTGGCGGAATCTTTTGATGCAGAAGAAATTAAGAATACAATTTTTGATAAATATATAGATGAATGGGATTGGAATGAGTTATCCGAAAACCCTGCTTTAACACCTGCATTTATTGAGGATAATATAGGCAAATTAAATTGGCAGGGATTATCCGACAATTCCGCTTTATCTCTTGAATTGATTGAAAAATATGAAACCGACTTGGATTGGGGAGGGGTCTGTCTAAACCATAATTTAACAATTGCTTTTATTGAGGCACATATTGAAAAAATTAATTGGTTTTTCTTATCCTCCAACCCTGCATTGACACCTGCATTTATTGAGGATAATATAGATAAATTGGATTGGCACTATCTTATTAAAAACCCTGCGTTGTCCCTTGCAATAATAGAAAAATATATTGGGCGGAGAAATATTTATTGGTCGGATTTATCCTTAAATCCCGGTTTAACACCTTCGTTTATTGAGGATAATATAGACAAATTAGATTGGCGGGCCTTATCTCAAAATCCGGCATTAACTGTCGCTTTGATTGAAAAATATGAAAGCAAATTGGATTGGAAGAGATTATCCAAAAATCCTAATTTGACACCTGCATTTATTGAGCAAAACATAGACAAATTGGATTGGTATTGGTTATCGCAAAATCCCGCATTAACTTCTTCTTTGATTGATTCATATATTCACGACCCTATTCAACCCTTAGATTGGAAATCGTTGTCGGGGAATCCTAATATAACACTGTATGCCATTGAAAGTGCAATCGCTTCGGGACAACCCTTAGAAATGGATGTGTTGTCCTCAAACCCTGCAATTTTTAAACCCTTCTTGAACCCATATGAATTAATGTTGCGGAGGAGAATGGATATGAAATTTGATGCAGAAGAAACAGATTTAAAGTGTAGTCAATGCGATTCACAATCTATTCAATTGTTTAAAGATAGTGAATTAGGCGAGTGGGAAATTTGTTTTGATTGTGGCAAGGCTGTTGAGGTTGCTACTGATTGGGTTGTTGATATTGATTGGGATAAGCCACCTGCTACAAAACCCGATGTTTTTGGAGATTCTATTCAATGGGAAGCAGAATCGGAAATTGATATGAAGTGGTTTGAATCGCCAAAATGGGCTATGGGGGAGTTTGAAGTCCCTGCCTTGATAGGAGCAGATAGAGAAGAAAGACGACTTCGCAAATGTCGTTATCTAAAAAATCCACCTACCGGATATGATTTATTAATTTGTAATGGATTTTCTGTATGGGAGGCGGCAGGATTAACAAATGTAATGAATAGCAAACATTATTCCATTTATATTATCACTCCTTCGGAACAGGGTTTGAAAACGGGTATTTTAAAACATACAAACAGGGACATTAAACAATTAAAAGATGCTAAAAAACAGGGGCTTGAATTACTCAATCAAGTCATCCAAACAGAATCTATTATGCAAGGACAAATGAAAAGAGACAATCCCTATGAAATAATGTTGAAAAGGCGATTGGGGATTAAAATTAAGGACAAATCCCCTAAGATTAAATTTACAGTTCAGCCAATGGGGAATGAAGTTATTATTTATGCAGAATCTCAAGAATTTAAACTCATTGAATTTTTACGGGGTGATATAGTTACAAATGAAGTCCAACAAAATGAGGAAGGCTTCCCTCAAAATTATTATTTCCGTTCAAATGATATAATGAGTCAAATTATTGAGGCTGATTATCCAAATGAGTTTTTAAATTATGTGGCTGATTATTTTCTTATTGCTACTCGTTATGGAGAGCCATACTATGCAGATGCAACGGCTCAAACGGTTTATACAACCCCTGTTCTTCGGAAAATACTTGATACCTTTTCGGATTATTATACAGGAAATAAAGAAGAAAAACAACAAGCGAAAGAAAATATCCCCGAATATATAACTACAATTTTAGATACAAGGAAGGGAGATTCAGTTGGCAATATAATTGACACTAATGGACAATGTTTCAAAGTAAATAATCTTCCTTGTGTTGTTTTAGATACATGGTATCGTAATAAGGGAAATTATAATAACCCATCCCACTTAAAAATTATTAAAGGGAATTATGACCTCATTGAAATTAAATTTAGTGTAAGTCGTAAGGGAAATCATGCCACTCAATTTCAATATCATCTTTGTAATAGTGCTTATGCAAGCAATATGTGGGTATCACAAAAAATTATTGCAGGAATTAACTTAATAATTAAGACAATTGTTTATAATAATCGGAATTCCATTCGTAAAGATATATCTATGCACGAAATTAGACAAAATCTTATAGGTGCGTTAATGCAATATTTTGCAGAAAATGATGAAATTATTTCAACCGAAATGAACAAGCACATTAAAAGCACCGTAAAGGGTTATAATAGGTGGAAACTTGAATTGGCAGGGCGTTCAATTGAGCCATTTATATTTGTAGTTGAGTCCGGCAGGGGTGCAGATTATAATAGGACACAAGATGGTGCGAGATACCTTATTGTGAAAAATAATAAATTTGAATATGTTCCCCTCCCTTCTAATGATTAAATACCTGTAACCATAATTTAATATTATGAGTGCAAATCCGATGGATTATGATGCTGAAAAAGAAATCACATCTGTTATTGAAGAAATAATTAAAACCAAACCCAAATCAAAGAAGCATATTGAAGGGCGGCTTACGAAATCCCGTTGTTATCTTGCAGGGCCGATTGACCATGCGGTTGATGATGGCGTTTTATGGCGACAGGATTTTACGAAGTTTTTAGAGTCGCTTGGTTCTGTATCTCTTGACCCAACCAATAAACCCACCTCTCAATGTAAATATAATGAAATTGGCGATGAGAAAAATAATATTGAAAATTTAATTGCTTTGGAACGGTGGGATGAATTGCGTATCTTGGCAAAGGAAATTGTTCTTGTTGATTTGAGGATGGTGGAGGTGGCTGATTTCTTGGTTGCTTATGTTGATACCGCAATCCCTATGTGTGGCACATACGATGAGATTTTTACATCTCTAAGCCACCGTAAGCCTACCTATGTAGTCATAGCAGGGGGCAAGGCCAAGATGCCTATGTGGATGCGAGGAAAACTAAATCATAATTTCGTTTTTGATTCTTTTGAAAGTTTGAAGAAGTATCTTTATGCTCTCCACATGGGAATTATTGAACCCGACTACACCCGATGGGTATTTTTGGATAAGGTGTGATAATTATGGATGATGAGACACATTTCAATGAACACATAGAAGTCTTGAGTATTATTAAAGATAAACTAAACAAAATTCCCGATGAGATGATTGAATGGAAAGAAGGAGAATTTAATAATGCACAATTTATTTACCTTCAATATTTAAAAGTAGTCATTGACCAAGAAAGTGATAAGTGGATTAAACAGTATGTTCTTAAATAGCAAAAGACATAATTTAGAGACTGTATAAAATTATCGGGAGATAAGAGGCGAAAGACAATTTGCTTTTATAGTTTTCGGAGGAATCTTAATATGGATGACAGTTTTAGCACTGATATGGAAATCCAAAATATAGATGGCATCCTTGTTAAGTTAAAAGCATGGAGTCTTAAAATTTTATTTGCGCTGATGTGGTTCCCCTTCACATTACTGTTCCTTACCTATCTTAAGTTATAAATAGTTAAGAAAACAAATATTACATATCGGAGACTTGGCGCACCTCCGTTTTTTTTCCCCCTGCGCCACCGATTCTTTTATTTAACCTTTAATTACTTGTAACGACAAGATAGTTATATGAGCCAAATAGCACTTCTTGTGAAGCATTTTGATAATCAAGATAATATCAGCAATATTGAAGCACAAGCCGTTTATAAAATCCGAGCCTTGCCTCGCAGAATTGCCGATTTAAAAGTTAGAGGATATACTTTCCGTCACGATTGGAAAACTGACTTAACCGGCCAAAGATACATGAGATATTTTTTATTATCTAAGCCAACTTCCGACTCGCAGGAGTGATTGTAATGGATTGTTGGCATTGTAATTCCGAATTAATTTGGGGCGGCGATAATTCTTATGAGGATTTCGCTCTTGATGGTGACGGGATTGTTTCTAATTTTTCTTGTTCAAATAATAAATGTGCGGTATCTGTAATAGTTTATTTGCCCATAGATTAAAAATAAGGGCGTGTGGTGTAATGGATAGCATTTTGGCCTTCTAAGCCGAAGATACGGGTTCAATTCCTGTCACGCCCGTTTTTAATTATTTGAGATACCTTCATATATGAGAGACACTCCCTCTCGCATCATGCCATGCTATAAATGTAATGAACCCCTTCGTGATGGGCTTTATTTAATCTTTAACGACGATGAGAAATACTGTATTAAATGTTGTGGTGCTTCCGAACATATTAATGTGATGATAATTGGGGCATATAGACCACATGGCACTAAAAAAGAAAGAGCCAAGTGCTTTCATGCAATAGCGAAAGCGAAAAGAGAAGGTTGGGAATATCAAATGGTTTCAATAGAGTCTCGCCCATGTTTCAAGAGGAATATTTACATTGGCTACAAATGGCCTGTTGAATAATTGGCATCTTTGCCCAACCGATGAAGAGGAATACTCCTCAAAGGGAAATGCGTTTATATGGATGTTTTTTAAAATTTATTTCTATATCGGAGTGGCCGAGTGGTTAAAGGCGCAGGGCTTAAATTCCTGTTCATAATGATTCGCAGGTTCAAATCCTGCCTCCGATACCAATTATAGAAAACTTCATATAGTATTACTCCTACCCCTAACCATGAACGAAAGTCCAAGTGAAAAGGAACGAATGATTTTAGAATACGGCGAAAGCAAAGCCATGATTGAAAGACTACAATTAGAAAAAATCTATATTCGTGTTTCCCTTGAGGATTTGAAGGAAGCCTATGTTCTTTTAGAAGATGAGCCAACGGAGGGCGATTTTGACCGCCTTATTCCGCAAATTGAAAAGACTCTTGATGCACACAATTGCTATGAGATTTCCGATATGCTTCACAATTACGGTGCTTGAATTTTCCCTAATAATGGACAAGTAGCATAGTTTGGTTAATGCACTCGGCTCATAACCGATGGAGAGAATAAATTCTCAAGGGTCTATGCGTTTATATAGATGTGTGAACAACCACTTAATATGCCCTTTGTAAATATGACTCCCCACGCCATCAACCTTTTCGTCACTAATGAAGAAGGTATTGAAAATGAAATCAAAATTACTCCATCGGGCGAAACCATTCGCTTGAATGAAAATTGGACTGAAATTAAAATTGTTGATGGAGTCCCAATTACTGAATGTTCCTATACTACTGATGTTAAATTGCCCCCTGTAATTGATGGCCTCTTCTATATTGTTTCTGCTATGGTGGCGAATGCTTTTAAATCAAGAAATGATTTTTTGATTCCGGCACAAACGCTTCGTAATGAAGAAAACCGAATTTATGGTTGCACATCATTAGCCATCGTTAATTAAATACTTGTAGTTACAATTGTTTATTATGGCCGGTAAAGAAACCTATGGCGACCCATGCCCAAAGTGTTTGAATGAAAATACTAATTTAGAAGAATACACACACCTTAATGAATCAATATTTTATTGTTTTGAATGTGGTTATGGCGCATTCAGTGAAGACGAACAATTAAAAAATGATTGGTTTATCCCTACAATGTATTGTGTTGAATGTAATATGGGTGTTCAATGGTGGGTAGTAAAGCGTGTTGGAAAGGGTAATTATAATTCAGTAAAGGTAGGGGATATTCATTGTAAATGTTATCGTTGTGAAAAGGAATTTACTAATCAAGATAACATTCCCGAATTAGTTAAAAATGAATCTTTAAAATGGTTGGATGATGGAGGGGAATAATTTGAGTCTTGTTACAGGTATCATTTTGCTTTTGTTTTTAAATTTACTATTTGGCGATTTTGGCCATGAAGATAATTAACTTTATTATAGGTGTCCCCATAATATTTGATTATGAGTGAAAGAAGTAACTTAGAAACATGGCTTGGCCGACACAATCACAAAATGGAATTTATTCGGACTTTGACTTCTTTCGTGGCGGCAATTTCTTCAACAATTGTTCTTTTAGTGGTGGTGTGAATATGAAATTTATAGTTTTTTTAATCCCTATTTTATTATTAAGTGGTTGTGTTTCTTCTGCGAAAACAATAGGTAACGATGTTGTTATTAATGTTGAAGGTGATGAAAAATCATATATTCAAGCACATCAATTTTGGAATGAATATCCATTGGGTATGGGGAATACCACCACAATTGATTTTAATAATAGTGTTGATTTATTTTTAGATGTTAGTGTATATACAAATCATAATTATTCCACTACGATTATTATAGATTCTCTTAATATGACTCATTATACAGAAAACTTTACTACGGGTCAATATTTTATCCATCAGCGAATTAGTGGCAATTATAGTGCAGTAAATATTCATACTATGTCTTATGGCCACTACAATGAATCCGAAGATTCGGTTGGTGATTTTTTCATAGTCCGTATTAATTCAGTGGAAATAGCATAATCTTTAATAAGGTGTTGATGGTAGGGTAGGATATGACGATTACTTGCATCTGTTCTAAACCGGCTAACCCTATCGCACTAAACGCCTCAATATGGGAAGAACAGTATTGTTCAACCTATTGTCGTGAATTTGATGCGAGGGGTCTTGAACCCATTAGAGGCGATATTAAAACAGGGCTTAAAAAGATGAGTGGTATTTACTATATGCCTAAAATTGACATTCCTTGTGATTACTGTGGTGAGGATTTTTCTTTATCAAGTAAAGCAGGTGCAAATTCAAATGCACATTTTTGTTCAGTTGATTGTTACCGAAAAGTTTCTAATTTAAATATCCAACGGTCTTTAGTCAATTACACTATGATTAAGATATTGCACCATAATCGTAAATTTGGAAATGAGTGGCTAAGTATTAATACTATTGATGAAACCATGTGTCGCTCTCGCAATTTTAAATCTAATCCAAGACGGATTTCTCAATATCTCCGAATTTGGGTTTCAAGAGGTCTTCTTGAAAAGAAAGTAGTTTCCACTCGGCTTACTGAATTCCGGCTGTCTAATGTCGGCCTCACGAATCCAATCGGCAAGATTTTTGTTGAGATGGTTCCAAAGAAGGTGATAAAATGATTCTCTCTAATCTTCCCGAATGTCTTTGTTGTAAGACTCGTATAAATCCACATTACAGCGCAAGTAAATCCTCTCTTTATGATGTGGAATACTGTTCCATATATTGCAGGAAATTTGTTGAGGGTGGGTATGAGATGGTGAATGGAATGGAGAAAACAGGCCAATCTCGTATGAAGGGATTTGAATGGTGGCCCGAAATTTCTTTTGATTGTGAAGCCTGTGGGGATTCATATGAATCCAACAAAACAAATAGTAATTTTTTCTTTTGTTCGGATGTTTGTTCAAAGTCATTACAACAGAAAGCAAATATTCGTAAAGCAAGCAATTTGTTGGCCACTTTTATAATGATGCAACATCAGCGTAAATATGGCAAAGAGGAGGGGTGGATGACATCCAATTCAATTTATGAGATAATGAAGAATCGTGGAGATGTTGCTTATAATTCATATTCTTCAATATTTAGGTTGTGGGTCGCAAAGGGTTTAATTGAGGTTCGGTCTGTCCTTACAAATAATGTGCGATTAAATGAATATAGACTTGCAGAAAGATTTATTTCCGAGCCGATTGGTAAATTTATGATTCAATGCCGCCCTAAAAGAAATTAAATAGTTGATAAATTAAATGCTATAATATGGCGAACCTTTGTGATGTGTGTGGCTTTGATATAGATGCTGAAGAATGTAATTGTAATTCTTTAAATAGCGAAACAGATAATTAAATAGTATGGATTCTTCAATTCTAATTGGCGGATTAGCAATTGGGGCCGGATTATTATATTATTCACAAGCATCATCTGCGGAAATTAATCCTTCTGCTACTGCTTTCAATCCCAATTCTGTTAATGAAGATGGGCCGGATAAAAGAAAGCAAAAATTAGAGAATGTTGGAAATTTTTTAGATGATTGTGCAACAGGTGGTTCTTCGGAAACAGGAGTTTGCGAAACTGCGCTTTGGGATGGCGGTGGTGAAACAGTGGTTCTTACACATCCATTGGCCGCAACCAATCCAATTTTTAAAGCATATAAATTCACTTTAAAACTTACAACAGATTTAATACTGTCTTCAACAGAAGCGGGATTTGAACAAATACCGGCAGGACAAGTAATTGGAGATTATTCATGGAGTATTTCTCGTAGTGGTGCATGGTATGAATCAAGCAGATGGACAAAAGACCAAAACTCCTCAAACGATTTTCAAAATTCATTAACTAAAGGAAATGTTATGGCCACTGTTGCTTCTGTAACTCCCACATGGGATGAAGTGTTGGCGGCATTTGGTGGTTATATGAGTGGGCGAGTCGCAGGACTTGATAAAAGCATTAGTATTGTAGGCGGTTATTTTGGCGATACAGGTGGCTCATATCGCTTTGTTAATTCCGAGGGCAATACTGTTTCCACCATGCGAATTAATATTGGAATGGATGGGGCTGTCATAACTCCATCTCCAATTCAAATGCAAACTAAGTGTCCTTCGCAAAGTGCGTGGACACCTCAAGGAAGCCCCATCTCCCTTTTGAATGCGGTTCTTGGCAATAATGGAGCCGGAAGTGAATTCTATCCACCACAGGACATTACAAGCGGCATTCCCTTCTGCGGTTCATGTCCAAGTTTTACCGGCGAGTTGCCGACTTCAATTAGAGTTGTTGATTGGGATGATAATATGAAACAAATATCTATTGATGACCTTTTAGTATCGCCAACATCAGTGACATTTAGTAAATGTTCTAATGGTGTTTCTTCTTCTGTCTATGAACGCTTGTGGGGTTCAACAGGGTTTGCGAGAGTTGGCAAAGATAATGGAGGCTATTTTATTAATTACGGTTCTTCTAAAGTTTATATTTCCACCATAATAGTAGGATTTGATGCTATGTATCAACGAAGACAAGTCCAATGTCTTTGTCCGGGTGGTTCTGCTAAGGTGGGACAAAGCGTTACAATTTATGATACTAATAATTGCCCTTCATGGTATAATCAAGCCAACATTACAAAACACTGTGGCGGTGTTAGTAGTGGTGGTGGCAGTAGTGGTAGCAGTAGTGGAACCGGCGGCACAATTGGATTGGTAGGTGGTAATACAGGCGGATATGGCGGCAGTAGTGGCAATATCTCAATGGCCGAAAGTGTTACTTTTATTAACACAGGTGCATCGTATCAAGTGAGTTGGTAATTTGTTTGATTATATTGTTTTTAATACAGGCTCTATTGAAGATGGAGATATGTATTTTACACCGGATGTAACTTATGCTAAGGTTGCAGATATTGGTTATAAATCCATTTTAGATACTCTTTACTTTTTTGCAGTATATCGGATAACTTATTCCGATGACTCGCCCGAAGATTATAGATTATACGGTTCAACCGGCGATAAAGGAATTATAACTTCTGCTAAATATGTTTCCGATATGCCTCAAATAATATTTAATGGTGATGATGATTTCGTAGGCTCTTTAGACTTTTATGGAACCTTTGCGACTGAAACAGAAGCAAAGGAAGCGATGAATAATTCATATCCCGAAGCAGGTTGTCGTGACGAATCTGCAACTAATTATGATGCTACGGCAACATTAGATGATGGCACTTGTATTTATGGTGATAATTACACACCATATATTATTGGTGGCGTAGCACTTGCCGCAGTATATTTTATAATGTGATTTACCTTAATATACTTGTATCAACAAGGAAAGGTTGAGATTAAAGTGGATGTGTTATTGGACTCGTCATCCTAACCTCCTTCTTCGCTTCGGCGGTGGGTTCTCAACAGGCTTTCTTTCTTGGCCTAATCCCGCCCACCGTCAAGTGCCTTTTTAAATAGCAAAAACGATAAGTTTTTACTATGCCTGTTCATTCTGTAAAAGGACAGCCTAATTGTTATCAATGGGGTAAAACAGGTAAAATATATTGTGGTGCAGGTGCTAAGGACAAGGCCGAGCGTCAAGGTCGTGCCATCCACGCTACGGGTTGGAAAGAGGCCGAATCAAATAAGCCGGGATTCATTACAATTAAAGAATTAGAAGTAGGCGATATATTTATTTTCAAAACGGATAAGGAAGATGCCTCATGGGAACGCTTTGTTTTGAAATCAAAACAAGAGGTGGAATGGAGGGGCGACGGACTTTCTGTTTGGGAAATTGTTTTTGACCCTCATGCACCAAGTCCGGTGTCCGATATTAAGGGAGTTATAAAATCCGATGTGCCTATTTATCGGTGGGTCAATCCATATGAAGTAATGTTAAAAAGGCGAATGGGGATGAAATTTGATTCGGAATCAAAGGCTCATACTGTTGATGTGAGTCGTAGCACTAATAAGGAAAAGAAATTGATGGCTATTTTTGAGGATGATGAAGGCAAGAAGATTAAAACCACGCATTTCGGACAAAGGGGTGCGAGCGATTACACTAAGCATGGAGATAAAGAACGGATGGGCCGTTATAATGACCGCCATAAAGCAAATGAGAATTGGAATGAC
>Ga0307986_10002298_pt1 | contig 13719 bp, 13 predicted proteins | sample EllFjometageno82_FD_203170 | JGI IMG/M metagenome (GOLD analysis project Ga0307986, IMG submission 203170) | Marine microbial communities from Ellis Fjord, Antarctic Ocean - #82 | ecosystem: Environmental > Aquatic > Marine > Unclassified | place: Southern Ocean | collected 2014-10-09
CAACAGAAAGTCCTGCTAAAGCGTAACCAATATGACCAATAGAGCTATACGCAACTAATCTTTTTAAATTATTCTGTCCAATTGCTGCAACAGCTCCAAATATCATTGAGGCAATTGATAAAAAAATTATGATAGGTTGCCATTGATCAATCATATTAAAAAATGGTATATATAAAAACCTAATGAAGACGGTTAAAGCCGCAACCTTGGGAACTATTGCAAAAAATAATGTTACAGATGTCGGAGATCCTTCATAAACATCTGGTGCCCACATATGAAATGGTACAGCAGATATCTTAAAAGCCAATCCAACTAAGATAAAAACTATTCCAAATGTCAAACCATAATGAGTAGAATCCATTGAATTACTAATGATATTAAAATTAGTTGATCCAGAAAACCCATAGATAAGAGAGCATCCATAAAGCAGTAAACCAGAAGAAAGTGCACTTAATACAAAATATTTAAGGCCAGATTCAGATGACTTTAATTGATCTCTATTAAACGATGCCAAAACATACAAAGCTAATGACTGTAATTCAAGTCCAATGTAGAAAACCATTAGATCATTAGAACTAATCATAACCATCATTCCTAAAATTGAACAAAGGATTAAAATTGGATACTCAATTAAGAAAATTTTGGATATCTTTAAATATTTTGTTGAAATTGATAATACAAAAGCTCCACCTAAAATTGTAAGAATTTTCATTAAAGATGAGAGGTTGTCAATTACATAGCTATTTCCAAATAAGGTTACGACTCTATCAAAAGGATTATTTAAAATTAAAATTCCAGTAATCAGTAAAAGCCCTATTGAAAGATTATGAATTAAACTTGAGCTATTTTTTTTAAAAACACCCAAAATTAATAAAAACATTATCGATAAAGAGATAAAGATTTCAGGAGAAATAAAATTTAAATTATTCATTACTTTTGTACCTCGGGACCGAACATATTTAAGTTAAAATTATACATTTCAATTAAGTCATTTACCGATACTTCAATCGTGTTAATAAGTGGTTCTGGGTAAAAACCAAAGAATAATACTGGTATAGCCAAACTCCATAAAATAAATTTTTCTGAATTATCTAAATCAGGTATTTTTAGAAGATCTTTGTTTATTAAATTTCCAAAAACTACTCTTCTATATAGCCATAACATATATGCAGCACCAAAAATCACACCGAAACTTGCAATAACTGCTACTAAAAAATTATCTTTGAATGCACCCATCAAAATTAAAAATTCACCTATAAAGCCACTAGTGCCAGGCAATCCTAATGCAGCCAAAGTAAATAGCATAAATAAAATTGAATATTTGGGCATCACTGAAACTAGTCCACCGTAAGTTCTAATTAACCTAGAGTGCATACGATCATAAACTACACCTACACATAAAAATAATGCAGCTGAAACAAGCCCGTGACTAATCATTTGGATTATACTTCCTTCTATACCCTGTTGTGTAATTGTAAAAATTCCTAAAGTTACAAACCCCATATGGGCCACAGAAGAATATGCTATAAGTTTTTTCATATCTTCTTGCATTAAAGCAACTAGAGAAGCATAAATAATTGCAATTAAACTTAATGAATAAACCAAAGGAGTAAATAATTCTGAAGCTACAGGAAATAAGCCTAATGAGAATCTAATAAAACCGTATCCAGCCATTTTTAATAGAATGGCAGCAAGAAGGACCGATCCAGCAGTTGGTGCTTCCACGTGTGCGTCAGGTAACCAAGTATGTACAGGCCACATAGGTGTTTTAACAGCAAAAGAACTAAAAAAAGCAAGCCACAATAAATTTTGATATTTTGTATCTATACCTAATTCATAAAGTTGAACTATATCAGTTGTACCAGCAATCCAATAAATTGAAATTATTGCAACTAGCATTAAAACAGAACCAAGTAATGTGTATAAGAAAAATTTAAAAGCAGAATAAACTCTTCTTGCTCCACCCCAAATTCCAATGATTAAAAACATAGGAATTAATCCAGCTTCAAAAAATAAATAAAATATAATTAGATCAAGTGAACAAAAAACCCCTATCATTAAACTCTCCATTACCAATATAGCAACAAGAAAATCTCTTAATCTTACTTTAATTGTGTTGTTAACAGATATTATACATAATGGAGTAATAAGTGTTGTTAGAATTATGAATAGAATTGAAATTCCATCTATACCAACTTTATAATTAACAAAATCTTTTAGCCACTCTCTATTTTCAACAAATTGAAAACTAGATATTGTGGGGTCAAATAAATACCATAAGTAAATTGAAATTAAAAAATTAACAAAAGAAGTGAACAAAGCAACATATTTACTAGTATTAGAGTTTTTATCTTTTGAAAATAATAAAAATAAAGCTCCAATTGTCGGTAAAAGAATTAAAGATGATAAAATTGGAAAATTCATTAATATAAAATTAAAAATGTTAATAACGCAGAAAGACCTATTAATATCATAAAGGCATATTGATATATAAATCCACTTTGAAATTTACTAGCTCTTAATGATAAGTTTTTAATTAACAGAGAAAGACCATCAGGTCCAAACTTATCAATAATTTTTACATCAATTGTTTTCCAAAAGAATAGGCCAATTTTTTTTGAAGATTGAATAAATATAAAGTTGTATAATTCATCAAAGTACCATTTGTTAACTAAAAAATTATACAAAGGTTTATTAAATTTAATAAACTGAGTTGGTAACTCTTTTTTTTTTACAAATAAATGGTAAGCAATCGGAATGGATAAAAGAACAAGTACGGGTGTAATTAAAATAATAAATAAAGGTGGATGATCTGTGCTTAATGGGTTTAAAAATTTAATAGACTCTCCCCAAAAGTGATTTTCACCTCCATAACCAATAAATAAATCTTTAAACAAAAAACCTGCAAAAATTGCACCAATTGCTAAAATAACCAGAGGTATAAGCATAACCATAGGGGACTCGTGCATTTCTTCAATTTTCAGTTTTTGATTATTATAAGTTCCATGAAATGTTTTAAAAATTAATCTCCATGAATATATTGAAGTAAGTAAGGCTGTTAAAACACCAATACCTGCAGCGTAATACCCTACAGTATTGCCTTTAAGATAGGCAAATTCTATAATTGCATCTTTTGAGTAAAACCCAGATAGAAAAGGGAAACCTGTAAGAGCTAGAGTTCCAATAATCATCAAAATCCAGGTGTAGGGCAATTTTTTATAAACAGCACCCATTTTATTAATATTTTGTTCATTTTTAAATGAATGAATTACAGATCCTGACCCCAAAAAAAGTAATGCTTTAAAAAATGCGTGTGTGAATAAATGAAACATGGCAACATTGTATGCACCCACTCCTGCAGCAAAGAACATATAACCTAATTGACTACATGTAGAATATGCAATAATTTTTTTTATATCTGTTTGAACTAATGCAACAGTTGCAGCAAAGAAAGCTGTTGTCATTCCAACTACTGCTATAATATTTAGTGTTAAAGGGGAGTATTCAAAGATTGGTGAACATCTAACAACTAAAAAAACTCCTGCAGTGACCATTGTTGCTGCATGGATTAATGCAGAAACAGGTGTTGGGCCTTCCATTGCATCAGGTAACCAAGTGTGTAAAAATATTTGTGCTGATTTACCCATAGCTCCAATAAATAAAAGAATGCAGATTAAGTCTATTGCTTTGATGTGCATTCCAAGAAATAATAATTCTTTATTAGTAGTTTTTGGTATTAACTCGAATACCTCTGAGTAGTTTACAGTTCCAAATAGATAAAAAATTAAAAAAATACCTAGTGCAAGTCCAAAATCACCTACTCTATTAACTACAAAAGCTTTTATGGCTGCAGCATTAGCTGAGTCTTTTTTAAACCAAAAACCGATTAAGAAATAAGAACAAAGACCTACACCCTCCCAACCAAAAAATAATTGCAGAAAATTATCTGAGGTAACTAATGTTAACATTGAAAATGTAAAAAGAGACAAATAGGCCATAAATCTAGGTTTGTGTGGGTCGTTGGACATATATCCAATTGAATAAATATGAACTAGTGAGGATACTAAGGTGACTACAACAAGCATTACAGATGATAGCGCATCAACCTTGATGGACCAATTTACATTAAGTGTTCCTGAGTTAATCCAAGTAGCAATAACTACATTACTTTCATAATTATTTACAATAACCTGGTAAAACAAAATTAAAGAAAGCATTGCAGAGATTGAGACAAATAAACTAGTAACTACCTCTGAGGTTCTATCACCAATAAATTTGCCAAAAAAACCAGACGTAATAGACGCTATTAATGGAAGAGATAATAATGCAATCTCCATATTACCCTTTCAAGCTATTTATATCTTCAACACTAATTGTTGAGGAGTTTCGGTAATAAACCACTATTATTGCTAAACCTATAGCTGCTTCCGCTGCTGCTACTGTTAATACAAAGAGTGTAAAAATTTGCCCAGATATATCATTCAAAAATATAGAGAAAGCTACTAAGTTAATATTAACTGCCAACAAAATAAGCTCTATACTCATTAAAATTACTATAATATTTTTTCTGTTTAAAAATATACCAACAATGCCAATCGTGAATATTATAGCACCTAAAGTAAGATAGTGACCTAAACTGATATCAATCATCAGATTTAACTCCCCTGTTACTTTCAACGTTAATTAATTCAACTCCATCAGATCTTTCTCTGGATATTTGACTAAAATAACTTTGTCTTTTAACTCCAGCTCTTTGTCTAAAAGTGAGAACGATGGCTCCAATCATTGCAACTAACAATATCATTCCACTTAATTGAAAAATATGAATATAGTCAGTATATAAAACATAACCTATTGCGTGTGTATTACTAATTTCTTTATCTATAGTTAAGGACATCGCTGAAACTAAATCAGGTTTATATTTCCAGCCACCAATTACAATTATTAATTCAAAAAATATAATTACACTAATAATTAAACCAACTGGAACATGTTTTGAGCTTTTTTTCGAGCTAAACCACTGGTTTTTTTGCTGGGCTACATTTAACATCATAACGACAAACAAAAATAGTACAGCTACCGCACCCACATAAACAATTAACATGATCATTCCTAGAAATTCTGCACCAATCATTATAAATAAACAAGAAATACTAATAAAATCTAAAATTAAAAAAAAAACAGAATGAACAGTGTTCTTAGAAACTGTAACCATTATTGCTGAAATAATAGCTATTAATGAGAAAATATAAAAAAAAATTGAATGAGCTAACATAATAATTATCTGTAAGGATTGTCTGCTTTAATATTTGCAGCTAAAATATCTTCCCACCTATCACCATTATCCAAGAGTTTTTCTTTATTATAATAAAGTTCTTCCCTAGTTTCTGTTGAAAATTCAAAATTAGGTCCTTGAACAATTGCATCTACTGGGCAAGATTCTTCACAAAGACCACAGTAAATACACTTCATCATATCAATATCATATCTAGTCGTTTTTCTACTTCCATCATCTCTTTGAGAAGACTCGATTGTAATTGCTTGAGCCGGACAAACGGCTTCACATAATTTACATGCTATACACCTTTCTTCTCCGTCAGGATATCTTCTCAAAGCATGCTCTCCTCTAAAACGAGGACTTATTTTTCCTTTTTCAAAAGGATAATTAATTGTTTTTTTAGATTTAAAAAGCTCTCTTAAAGCAATAGAAAGACCTCCTAAAAAATCTAACATAAAAATTGTTTTAAATATTCTGGAAATTTTCATAATTAATTAGTTGGCAATAAGTTGAAATAAAATAAGTAGCTTGATGTAAGAACAACCCATATTAGCGATAAAGGTAAAAAAATTTTCCAACCCAATCTCATTAATTGATCGTATCTATATCTTGGCACAATAGTCTTTACCAATGCAAACAGTACAAAAAGAAATAAAATCTTAAAAATCAACCAAATAGCACCAGGAATTAAATTAAATGGGTAAGTTTCAATTGGAGACAACCACCCTCCTAAAAAAAGAATTGACCCCATGGCACACATAAGGAGAATGTTTGCATATTCACCCAACCAAAACATTGCATACATCATTCCAGAATATTCAGTTTGATATCCAGCAACAAGCTCTGCTTCAGCTTCTGGTAAGTCAAATGGTGGTCGATTAGTTTCAGCCAAAGCTGAGATAAAAAAAATTACAAACATTGGGAATAATGGTATCACGAACCATAAATTCTCTTGAGCAATAACTATGTCGTTTAAGTTTAGTGAACCAACACAAAGTAAAACATTAATTATAATAACACCTATTGAAACTTCGTATGATACCATTTGTGCAGCAGATCGAATTGCGCCTAGAAAAGGATACTTTGAATTTGAGGCCCATCCACCCATAATAATTCCATAAACACCTAATGATGAAACTGCAAATAAATAAAGAATACCTACATTAATGTCAGCTAATACATGTGCTGCACTAAAGGGAATAACTGCCCAAGAAATTAATGCTAAAGTCATAGTAATAATTGGTGCTAATATAAAAATTACTTTATTAGAGCTTGAAGGAATAATAACTTCTTTGAAGGTATATTTTAAAGCATCAGCTAACGATTGGAGCAAACCAAAAGGTCCCACAACATTTGGGCCTTGTCTTTTTTGAACAAAAGCCCAAATACGACGATCAAGCCAAACAATCATTGCAACAGAAACAAGAACAGGAACCAATAAAAATAAAATCTTATATGTCTCTGAAAAGATTATATATAAATATTCCATTTTATTAACCTTCTGTGCCCGTTGATTTTAAATTAGTCTTAGCTCTCTTGCATTCAAACATTGTTTTAGAGGCTCTAGCTATAACATTTGAATAATAATAATCCTCATTATCAATTTTTAAAATTTCTTGATTGAACTCTAAATTTTCAACATTAGAAGATTTTATAGACTTATTTTTTTCAATATGTAAATTTATTTGATTAAGTAAACTACTATCTAATTCATCTTTATCATTGAATAACTTTCTGTGATTTAATGCTTCAGCTAATTCATTTATTATCAGCCAGTCTTCCTTTGCTTCTTCTGGGGGATAAGAGGCTTTATAAGCTTTTTGTAATTTACCTTCTAGGTTTGTAAAGTAACCATTTTGCTCAGTATATGCAGCACCTGGAAGTACAATATCAGCCATCTCTGCTCCTCTATCCCCGTGGCTTCCCTGATAAATTATAAATTCATTCTTTTTTTCAAATTTAAGGCTATCTAAACCTAGTAGGTAAATGATTTCAAACTTGTGGTTTTCTAAATCTTTTAGTACTTCGTTAGAACCATCATTTGTTTTATATAAACCTAAATCAAAGCTACCAACTGTAGATGCATTTTCTGAAATTGTATTTAAAGAATTCCACTCATTTGATATTTTATTATTTTTTTCTAGAAAAAATTTAAAAGACTCAAAAATATATTTTGCCGATTTTATTTTTAAAGCAGACTGACCAAATATAATTAAAGGTTTTTTAGCCTCTTTAATTAAGTTTGATACCACATGATTGTCTTCTACAATTTTTTTAATGTTTTCAATATCACCATCCAATGACTCGTATGGGTAAGTCAAATCACCAACATCATTTAATGATATAATTTTTGTTTTGTTTTGTAGATAGCTTTTTCTAATACGTGCATTCAAAATTGTTGCTTCATATCTAGGGTTGCTTCCTATAAGTAAAATAAAATCCGCCTCTTCTATTCCATTGATTGTAGAATTGAATAAATAATTTTCTCTTTTTTTTGGATTTAGATATGTATGCTCACTTCTTGATTCAATATTATATGATCCTAGAGTTTTGTTAAAAAACTCTTTAAATATATAGAGTGTTTCCATATTAATTAAATCTCCGGACATTCCACATATCTTATCGTTGTCTACATTTTTAAATTTAGACTTAATTATATTGAAGACTTCGTTCCATGATGCTTTTTCAAATTTACCATTATATTTTATATAAGGTGTATCTAAACGTTGATTTAATAAACCATCACAAGCATGTCTTGTTTTATCTGAAATCCATTCTTCATTAATATCTTCATTAACTCTTGGCAAAATTCTTTTTACTTCCCAACCATAAGTATCGACTCTTACATTGGAGCCTATAGCATCCATTACATCTACAGATTCTGTTTTTTTTAGTTCCCACGGTCTAGCCTCAAATACATAAGGTTTAGAAGTTAAAGCGCCAACGGGACATAAATCCACAACATTAGCGGATAATTCTGATTGCATAGATTGTTCAAGATATGTTGTAATTTGCATGTCTTCACCTCTTCCTATTGCACCAATCTCAGGTATGCCCGCAACCTCAGTAGCAAATCTAACACATCTTGTACAATGTATACATCTTGTCATTTGAGTTTTGATTAGTGGTCCCATATTTTTTTCAGAAACTTTTCTTTTATTTTCTTTATATCTAGACTTATCAACACCATAAAACATAGATTGGTCTTGTAAGTCGCATTCTCCACCTTGGTCACAAACTGGACAATCCAATGGATGATTAGCTAATAAAAACTCCATCACACCTTTTCTTGCTTTTTCAACAAATTTTGTATTTGTTTTAATATTCATTCCTTCTGCAGCAGGCATGGCACATGAAGCTACAGGTTTTGGAGATTTTTCAATTTCGACTAAACACATTCTGCAATTACCAGCTATTGATAATTTTTCATGATAACAAAACCTTGGTATTTCAACCCCAGCTTTTTCACATGCTTGAAGGACTGTTAAACCCTCATCAATTTCAACTTCTATATTGTTAACTTTTAACTTAAACATTTTTCTTATCCAATAAATGTTGATCAATCAGGTAAGGAATATTTTTATCTTTATCAAAAGTAGGGCTAAAGTTATTTCTTTTTTCAACTTCTTTTTTAAAGTGTCTTAATAATCCTTGAACTGGCCAAGAAGATCCTTCTCCAAATGCACAAATAGTATGACCAGCTATTTGATTTGTAACATCACCAAGCATATCCACTTCATCTCTTGATGCTTCACCTCTTGTCATTCTTTCTAACATTCTCCACATCCATCCAGTACCTTCTCTGCAAGGAGTGCACTGTCCACAACTTTCATGCTTATAAAATCTTGCAATTCTTGCCATACACTTAATGATGTCTTGGTCTTTGTTTATGACAACTATTCCTGCTGTTCCTAATCCACTTTTTTCAGCTATCAAAGAGTCAAAATCCATTCTAAGTGTTTCGCAAGTTTTTTTAGGTATTAGGGGCATTGAAGACCCTCCAGGTATTACAGCTTGTAAATTTTCCCAGCCACCAATAACTCCACCTGCATGGAATTCTATTAACTCTTTTAATGGAATGCTCATTTCTTCTTCCACATTACATGGACTATTAACATTTCCTGATATACAAAAAATTTTAGTACCAGTATTTTTTTCTTTTCCAAGCGTTGCAAACCATTTTCCACTTCTTCTTAATATTGTTGGCACAACTGCTATTGTTTCAACATTATTAATTATTGTTGGACATCCATATAAACCAATTAAAGCTGGGAATGGTGGTTTTAATCGTGGTTGACCTTTTTTACCTTCTATACTCTCAAGTAGCGCCGTTTCTTCACCACAAATGTATGCTCCTGCGCCATAATGAATATGAATATCTAAATCCCAACCACTGCCTGATGCATTTTTTCCTATTAGTTTTTTTTCATAAGCTTCATTAATAGCAGTCTGAAGTTTTTCACCGTCTATAAAATATTCCCCTCTTATATAAATGTAACAAACATGCGCTTGAACAGCATAAGCTGCTATTAAACATCCTTCGATTAATTTATGAGGTTCAAATCTTAAAATATCTCTATCTTTGCATGTTCCCGGTTCAGACTCATCACCGTTAATTACGAGATAATGAGGTCTTGAACCAAGTTCTTTTGGTGCAAAAGACCATTTTAATCCTGTAGGAAATCCAGCTCCTCCTCGTCCTCTAAGCTCTGAAACTTTAATCTCATTAATAATCCAATCTCTACCTTTTTTAATTATCTCACCAGTATCAATCCAATCGCCTCTTTTTTTCGATGACTCAACGTTAGAATCTGCATCATTATATAAATTTTTAAATATTCTATCTTTGTCTTTAAGCATTTTTTAAATCCAAAAGTGTTTTTCTATTATTTTCTGGTTCATTATTTACCCTGCCACTGTAAGATCCTGTTTTAGGTATTTTTCCATCTAATATTTCATCTAAAATTTTTAAAGTTTTTTCTTTATCTAAATCTTCATAGTAATCATCATTAATTTGCATCATTGGTGCATTGACACAGGCTCCTAAACATTCCACCTCCATCCAAGAACAGTTTTGATCTTTTGATAATGTATTTTCATTTTCAGAAATCTTTTCTTTGCAGGCTTCAACAAGTTTATAAGCACCTCTAATCATACATGGAGTAGTTGTGCAAACTTGTATAAAATGTTTACCTACAGGAGCAAGATTATACATGCTGTAAAATGTTGCAACCTCATAAACCTTTATATAAGGCATTTCTAAAAATTTACCAATATATTTAACGGCTGCTAAAGGTATCCAATTTTTGTTCTGTTTTTGCGCAATATAAAGTAAAGCCATTACTGCACTCTGTTGTTTATCTTTAGGATATTTAGCAATAATTTTTTTAGCTTCTTCTAGTGAAGTCGAATTGAATTCAAAATTTTCAGGTTGTTCCTTTGAAGGTCTTCTTAAGCTCATCTATCAACCTCTCCAAATACAATATCTAGAGAGCCTAATACTGCAGGCACATCTGCAAGCATATGACCTTTAATTAAGTAATCCATTGCAGCTAAGTGAGAAAAACCTGGGGCTCTTATTTTGCATTTATATGGTTTATTTGATCCATCTGAAATTAGATAAACACCAAACTCACCTTTAGGTGCCTCAACAGCTGTATAAATTTCATCTTTTTTTACTCGATAACCTTCAGTGAATAATTTAAAGTGATGAATTAAAGCTTCCATAGATTGTTTAATATCTTTTTTAGGTGGAGGGCTAATTTTCCCATCTGTTGATTTAATTGGCCCTTTGTTCATTTTTGCCAAACATTGCTTAATAATTAAAATACTTTCTCTCATTTCTTCAATTCTACATAAGTACCTATCATAACAATCACCATTTTTTCCTACAGGAATTTTAAACTCTAATTGCTCATAACAATCGTATGGTTGAGATTTTCTTAAATCCCAAGGTACACCTGAGCCTCTAATCATAACACCACTAAAAGAATAATCTAAAGCATCTTCTTTAGTTACAATTCCAATATCAACATTTCTTTGTTTAAATATTCTATTATCAGTTAATAATGTTTCAAGATCATCTATTATTTTTGGAAAAGAGTTACAAAACTTACCTATATCCTCCTCAAGTCCCATTGGTAAATCTTGATGAACACCTCCAGCTCTAAAGTAATTAGCATGTAATCTTGAACCGGAAGCTCTTTCATAAAAAGTCATTAATGTTTCGCGTTCTTCAAACCCCCATAGAGAAGGTGTTAATGCTCCAACATCTAGTGCTTGGGTGGTTACATTTAGTATGTGACTTAGAATTCTTCCAATTTCACAAAACATAACTCTAATAAATTGAGCTCTAATAGGGACATCTACTTCTAAAATTTTTTCAATAGCCAAAGCAAAAGCATGTTCCTGATTCATTGGAGCAACATAATCAAGTCTGTCAAAATATGGTACAGCCTGCATATATGTTTTATTTTCAATTAATTTTTCAGTACCTCTGTGCAATAAACCTATATGTGGATCTGCTTTTTCAACTACTTCACCATCTAATTCTAAAATTAACCTTAAAACACCATGGGCAGCGGGATGTTGAGGGCCAAAATTAAGTTTTAAAGTTTTAGTTTTTTTTGTCATTTCCTTTATCTGTTTGTTCTTTAATATATTTGGTTCCTTCCCATGGACTCTCATAGTCAAAATTTCTATAATTTTGTTCTAATTTAACTGGTTCATTGATAACTTTTTTTTGATCTTCACTGTATCTAACTTCAGTATGACCTGTTAATGGAAAATCTTTTCTTAGTGGATGTCCTTCGAAATTATAGTCTGTTAATATTCTTCTTAAATCAGGGTGATCTTTAAATTTAACCCCATACATATCAAAAACTTCTCGCTCCATCCAATTAGCTGCAGGAAATATTGAAGTTAATGATGGGATTACTTCATTTTCATTAATAAAATAATTTAATATTATTCGTTGATTAAATTCATGACTTAAAAATAAATACACAACTTTAAAACGTTGGCTATTTTCTGGATAATCAACCACCGTTATATCAATTAATTGTCTGAATTTGGTACTTTTATTACTTTTGATAAATATAGAAACATTTGTCAGATTTTTATTGTCTATAGTTAAATAGAGCTGATTATGTTTAATTTCAGAATGTTTAATCTTAGTTGTAAGTTCTGAGTTAATTTTTTTTTCTAAATCAATTAAGTTATTCATACTTATTATCTGTCGAATGAACCTTTATTTCTAATTTTTTTTTGAAGTTGCATAATTCCATAAAGTAATGCTTCCGCAGAAGGTGGACAACCTGGAACATAAATATCAACCGGAACAATTCTATCACAACCGCGGACAACAGAATAAGAATAGTGATAATAACCTCCACCATTAGCACAGCTACCCATTGATATTACATACCTTGGTTCAGGCATTTGATCATAAACTTTTCTGAGTGCTGGTGCCATTTTATTGGTTAAGGTTCCAGCAACAATCATAACGTCAGATTGTCTTGGAGATCCTCTTGGTGCTGCACCAAATCTTTCAAGATCATATCTTGGCATCGCTGTTTGCATCATCTCAACAGCACAACAAGCTAATCCAAAAGTCATCCAGTGTAATGAACCTGCTCTAGACCAATTAATCAAATTATTCAATGAAGTTGTTATAAACCCATTTTTACTAAAATCTTCTGAAAGTTTTTTAAACTCATGAGGGATTTCATTTGTATTATCAGTTAAGTTCATAAATTATAATTTTAAATTATTATTCCCAATCTAAAGCACCTTTTTTCCATTCATAAATAAAGCCTATTGTTAAAATGAATAAAAAAAACATCATCGAAAAAAAACCTAATGTCCCTATTTCACCTAATGAGATTGCCCATGGAAATAAAAATGCTATTTCTAAATCAAATATTATAAAAAGAATTGCTACTAAATAAAATCTAACATCAAATTCAATTCTAGAATTTTCAAATGGCTCAAAACCACATTCATAAGCAGAAAGTTTTTCTGGATCAGGGTGTTTAGGTGACAGTATAAAGTTAATAACTACAAATGCGCTGCTTAGACCTAATGCAATTATTAGGAATATGACAATTGACAGATAATCTTTTAAAAATTCAGAAAGCATTTAAGTCTATATAGCAAATTTTATAACATGTTGAAGAGTAGAATGGTCACATTTTAATAGATTATTGATAATTATTAACAATAATTTTAATTATATTAAATAATTCAAAGAAAAAGTGGCGGGAGTGAAGGGACTCGAACCCTCGACCTATCGCGTGACAGGCGATCGCTCTAACCAACTGAGCTACACCCCCACTTTAGATGTTTTGGTGGGCAGTAAAGGACTCGAACCTTTGACCCCCTCGGTGTAAACGAGATGCTCTACCAACTGAGCTAACCGCCCCCATACCAAAAACACTGTG
>Ga0307986_10002300_pt1 | contig 13714 bp, 19 predicted proteins | sample EllFjometageno82_FD_203170 | JGI IMG/M metagenome (GOLD analysis project Ga0307986, IMG submission 203170) | Marine microbial communities from Ellis Fjord, Antarctic Ocean - #82 | ecosystem: Environmental > Aquatic > Marine > Unclassified | place: Southern Ocean | collected 2014-10-09
AATCAACTATTAAATGAAGAGGAGCTTGCAAAATATCAAGATGAATTTGGAGAAGAGTCTTTTGAAGCAGGAATTGGTGCTGAAGCTATTCTTTCAATTTTAAAATCTCTAGATTTAGAACAAGAAAGAAAAAATCTAATAAACACAATTAAAGAAACAAAATCAAAAGTTAATGAAGAAAGATCTATAAAAAGATTAAAACTAATTGAGTCATTTATTGATACTGGACAAAAGCCGGAATGGATGATTTTAACTATAATTCCAGTAATACCTCCTGAGCTTAGACCTTTAGTTCCATTAGATGGAGGAAGGTTTGCTACATCAGACTTAAATGATCTTTATAGAAGAGTAATAAATAGAAATAATCGTTTAAAAAGATTAATGGATCTTAAAGCACCTAATATTATTGTTCGAAATGAAAAAAGAATGCTTCAAGAATCTGTGGATGCATTGTTTGACAATGGTAGAAGAGGCAGGGTAATTACAGGTACTGGTAAGAGACCACTTAAATCACTTGCTGAAATGTTAAAAGGTAAACAAGGAAGATTTAGACAAAATTTATTAGGGAAAAGAGTTGATTATTCTGGCAGATCAGTAATTGTTGTTGGACCAGATCTTAAACTTCATGAGTGTGGATTACCTAAAAAAATGGCTCTAGAGCTCTTCAAACCTTTTTTATACGCAAGATTAAACAAACTAGGTTTGGCATCAACAATTAAACAAGCAAAAAAATTAGTTGAAAAAGAAACCAATGCAGTTTGGGATGCACTTGAACTTATTGTTAGAGAACATCCAGTAATTCTTAACAGAGCGCCAACACTTCATAGACTTGGGGTCCAAGCTTTTGAGCCAAAATTAATTGAAGGTGATGCTATTGAATTACATCCATTATGTTGCGCAGCTTTTAATGCTGATTTTGATGGTGATCAAATGGCAGTTCATGTACCGTTAAGTTTAGAAGCTCAGTTAGAAGCAAGAATATTGATGCTTTCAACAAATAATATTTTAAGTCCTTCAAATGGTAAACCAATTATTGTACCGAGTCAGGATATGATTTTAGGTCTTTATTACTTGTCACAAGCTCCATTTCAAACTGATAAACCAGATGGATATTTTGTGAACGCAGATGAAATTGAACATGCTTTGTCAACAAATCAAATTAAAGTTCACACTACAATTATTTCAAGATTTGAAACTGTTGACGAAAATGGAAATAAAAAATTAGAAAAATATACAACAACTGCTGGAAGATTTTTACTAGCAAATCTGTTACCGAAAAATAAAGATATTAAATTTTCTGCTATCGATAGATTACTTCCTAAAAAAACAGTTTCAGAAATAATTGATAGTGTATTTAGATTTTGTGGACAGAAAGCTACAGTTATATTTTGTGACAAGCTAAAAGACTTAGGTTTTAAGCATGCATTTAAAGCAGGAATATCCTTTGGGAAAGATGATTTAGTAATTCCACCTAATAAAGATCAGTTGATTGAAGATACTAAAAAACTTATAGCTGATTATGAGAATCAATATTCAGAAGGTTTAATTACACGTGGTGAAAAATATAATAAAGTAGTTGATGCTTGGTCCAAGTGTACAGACAAAGTTGCTGGTGAAATGATGAGAGGAATCTCTGCTACAGAAAGTACGCCTGATGGAATGAAAATTAATTCTGTATTTATGATGGCTGACAGTGGTGCTAGAGGTTCAGCAGCTCAAATGAAACAATTAGCAGGGATGAGAGGATTAATTGCAAAACCATCAGGTGAAATTATTGAAACTCCTATCATATCAAACTTTAAAGAAGGTCTTACCGCTTTAGAATATTTTAACTCTACACATGGAGCCAGAAAAGGATTGGCTGATACAGCATTAAAAACAGCTAGTTCTGGGTATTTAACAAGAAGACTCTGTGATGTTGCTCAAGATTTAACTATTTCTAAAATAAAATGTGATAAACCTGGTTTTATTGAACTTGGAGAAATTTTAGAAGGTGGAAATGTAGTTGTTAGCTTATCTGAAAGAGCACTTGGAAGAGTTACTGCACTTGATGTTAAAAATCCTATTACTGGTGAAGTAGTAATAAAAAAACAGACAATGATTGATGAAGCAGGTTGTGATAAAATTGATGCAGCTGGTGTTAAATTTATTAATGCGTATTCCGTAATGACTTGTAGCTCTAAAGAGGGCGTGTGTGCTACTTGCTATGGTAGAGATCTTTCCAGAGGAAAAATGGTTCATGTAGGTGAAGCAATAGGCATGATTTCAGCTCAATCAATTGGTGAACCTGGAACTCAGTTAACTATGAGAACATTTCACGTTGGTGGAACAGCTTCTGTTAAACAAGAGTCTCAGATTGTAACAAAATCTGCAGGTATACTTAAGATAATTAATTCAAATTTATTAGAGGATTCTAAAAAAAATCTAATTGTAATGGGTAGGAATACTCAACTTTCTATTGAGGATGATAACGGATTACAAGTTGCAATTTACAAAGTTGCATATGGATCAAAACTATTTTTTCAAAATGGAGACAAAGTTAAAGCTAATTCAAAAATTTGTGAATGGGACCCTTATACAACTCCAGTTATTGCTGAGAAAAGTGGTATAGCAGGTTATGTGGATTTAATTGATGGTATTTCAATTCAAGAAACTACAGATGACGCAACTGGAATATCCTCTAAATCAGTTATAGATTGGAGAGCTCAATCTAAAAATACTGATTTAAAGCCAAGAATAACTTTAAGAGATGAAAAAGGAAATGTTATTAAAAAAGCTGATGATAATGAGGCAAGATATTATTTAGTTCCTGATTCAATCTTATCAGTTAAAGATGGTCAAAAAATATTTGCTGGTGACATAATAGCAAGGCTACCTAAAGAGACCACTAAAACAAAAGATATTACTGGCGGTCTACCGCGTGTTGCTGAATTATTTGAAGCTAGAAAAGCAAAAGATAGTGCTATTATAGCAGAAAATGATGGCCAGGTATTATTTGGAAAAGAGGTCAGAGGAAAACAAAGAGTTTCAATTCAACCAGAGAATGGAGATCCATCAAATTATTTAATACCTAAAGGAAAACATATTAATTTCAATCAAGGTGAGAAAATTAAAAAAGGTGAATATCTATTAGATGGTCAACCTTTACCCCATGATATTTTAAGAATTTTAGGTATAAAAGATCTTACTGAATATTTTGTAAACCAAGTCCAAGAAGTTTACAGGCTGCAAGGCGTTGTTATTAACGATAAACATATAGAAACTATATTAAGACAAATGCTTAAAAAAGTAGAAGTTAAAGTATCTGGAGATTCGTCTTATTTGCCTGGAGAAATGATTGACAGAATAAAATTTGATATCGCAAATGAAAAACTTATAGCTGAAGGCAAAAACCCAGCTGTTGGTGAAAGAGTTCTAATGGGTATTACTAAAGCTTCTTTACAAACAGAGTCCTTTATATCAGCTGCATCATTTCAAGAAACTACTAGAGTATTAACTGATGCTGCTATTAAGGGTAAAGTTGATCCATTAAATGGCTTAAAAGAGAATGTTATTGTTGGAAGACTTGTTCCAGCTGGTACAGGGCACATCAAAAATAACTGGAATAGAAAAGCAATAGAAGATGACAATAAATTCTTAGCAGAACAAGAAAAAGTTGAACCTGCGGAACCAGTAGAAACCCAAGTAAATCAATAAAAAAACACGTTAAAATTGTAGTTTTAGTTTGACAAAACGCTATTTAATAGTAATTTGGCGGTGTTTTTGGTTGGAATGTAGTACCTTCAATATGGAACTAAACGCTGCCACAAAATAACCTGTCAGTTATTTTCATCAAAAATATATTAATTAACAATAAAATTTTATGCCAACTATTAATCAGTTGTTAAGAAAAAAAAGAATTAGACCAATTGCACGGAACAAAGTTCCTGCATTAGAAAAACAACCACTTAAAAGAGGGGTGTGTGTAAAAGTTTATACAACTACACCAAAAAAACCAAATTCTGCTTTAAGAAAAGTTGCAAGAGTTAGACTTTCGAATGGTTTTGAAGTTACAGCATATATAGGTGGTGAAGGTCACAATCTACAAGAACACTCAGTAGTCTTAATTAGAGGTGGTCGTGTTAAAGATTTACCAGGTGTTCGTTATCATATTCTTAGAGGTAATTTAGATACACAAGGTGTTGCGGGAAGAAAAAAGCGTAGATCTTTGTATGGAACTAAAAAAGGTAAATAACAATGTCTAGAAAAAAAACTCAACCAAAAAAAATTGTTACTCCAGACCCAATATTTAACTCAACTATAATTCCTAAATTAATTAATTCTATAATGTACGATGGAAAAAAAGTTGTTGCTGAAAAAATTGTATATGAAGCTATTGAAAAAATAAAATCTAAAACTAAAGAAGAACCAATAAATGTTTTTAATGAAGCAATCAATAATATTAAACCAACTGTAGAAGTTAGATCTAGAAGAGTTGGTGGAGCAACATACCAAGTACCTGTTGAGGTAAAAACTAAAAGAGCTCAAGCACTAGCTATTAGATGGTTAGTTGAAGCCTCAAGAAAAAGAAAAGATAAACATATGTCAGATAAAATTTTTAATGAACTGTATGATGCTTATGAAAGAAAAGGGCTAGCAGTTAAAAAAAGAGAAGATGTACATAAAATGGCAGAGTCTAATAAGGCTTTTGCTCATTTTAGGTGGTAAAAAATTATGGCTAGAACACATAAATTAGATACATATAGAAATATTGGGATTATGGCCCATATTGATGCAGGTAAAACTACTACTACTGAAAGAATTTTATATTACACAGGTAAGAGTCATAAAATTGGTGAAGTCCATGATGGTGCAGCAACTATGGATTGGATGGAGCAAGAACAAGAAAGAGGAATTACAATTACTTCAGCCGCAACTACTTGTTTTTGGAACGATCATAGAATTAACATTATTGATACGCCAGGACATGTAGATTTTACTATTGAAGTTGAAAGATCATTAAAAGTTTTAGATGGTGCTGTATGTGTATTTGATGGTGTGGCAGGAGTTGAACCTCAATCAGAAACAGTATGGAGGCAAGCAGATAAATATAAAGTTCCAAGAATTTGTTTTGTTAATAAATTAGATAGAACAGGTGCAGATTTCTTTAGATGCGTAGATATGATTAGAGATAGACTTGGTTGTAAACCACTCGTTTTACAAGTTCCTATTGGTATTGAAGCATCATTATCTGGAGTTGTTGACCTAGTTAAGATGAAAGCACAGATTTGGAAAAATGAAGCCTTAGGTGCCGAGTGGGAATACAAAGAAATCCCAGATGATTTAAAAGAAATTACTCAAAAGTATAGAACTGAATTAGTTGAAATGGCTGTTGAACAGGATGAAAAATTAATGGAAAGCTATTTAAATGGTGATGAAATTAAAGAAGAGGATTTAGTTAAATGTATTAGAAAAGGAACACTAAATTTTAGTTTTGTTCCGATAACAACTGGTTCAGCCTTTAAAAACAAGGGTGTTCAACCATTGCTTGATGCTGTCATTAACTATCTTCCAAGTCCAATTGATATTGGTTCAATTAATGGAACAGTTCCTGGAACTGAAGATGTAAAAGAGATGAAATTTGACGACGGAGCTGGCTTTTCTGCACTAGCCTTTAAAGTTGCTAATGACCCATTTGTTGGATCACTAACATTTATTAGAATTTACTCTGGAACAATTAAAACTGGAACTGGAATTTATAACTCTTCTAAAGAAAAAGAAGAGAGAGTTGGCAGAATGCTTTTAATGCATGCTAACTCTAGAGAAGATACTAAAGAAGCAAATGCTGGGGATATTGTTGCATTGGCTGGACTTAAATACACAATAACTGGGCACACATTATGTGATGAAGAAAATTTAGTTTTATTAGAACCTATGGAATTTCCAGAGCCAGTAATAGAAATTGCTGTAGAGCCTAAAACAAAGGCAGACCAAGAAAAAATGGGAGAAGCATTAGGAAGATTAGCTAAAGAAGATCCTTCGTTTAGAGTAACTTCAGATGAAGAGTCAGGACAAACAATTATTAAAGGTATGGGTGAATTACATTTAGACATTATTGTTGATAGAATGAAAAGGGAATTTAAAGTTGAAGCAAATGTTGGTGCGCCACAAGTTGCATATAGAGAAACTATTCAAAACGCTTCCGAATTTGAATACACACACAAAAAACAAAGTGGTGGTGCTGGTCAATTTGCAAAAGTTAAACTTTTAGTAGAGCCACAAGAGCCAGGAAAAGGTAGAGAAGTTGATAGTAAAATTAAGGGTGGTTCAATACCTAAAGAATTTATCCCAGGTGTTGAAAAAGGTATTGAAACAATTTCTGATGGTGGAATTTTAGCAGGATTTCCTTTAATAGATTTTAAAGTTACAATTTTAGATGGTTTGCATCATGATGTTGACTCTAGTGTTCTTGCATTTGAATTAGCTGGTAGGGCATGCTTTAAAGAAGCTTGTACCAGAGGTGGACTAAAATTATTAGAACCAGTAATGAGAGTTGAGGTTGTTACTCCTGAGGATTATATGGGTGATGTCATTGGTGATTTAAATAGTAGAAGAGGTCAAATTAGCACTCAAGAACAGAGAGGTAACGCTACTGTAATAACAGCAATGGTTCCATTAGCTAACATGTTTGGTTACATAAATAGTTTAAGATCTATGTCTCAAGGAAGAGCTCAATATTCAATGTTTTTTGATCATTATTCAAAAGTCCCACAAAATGTGCAGGATGAAGTAACCAAAAAGATAGCAGGTTAATTATGGAAAAACAAAATATTAGAATAAAATTAAGAGCATACGACAATAAAATTTTAGATGCATCTACTGAAGAAATTGTTAATACAGTTAAAAGAACAGGTGCTACAGTAAAAGGCCCCATTCCATTGCCAACAAGAATTGAAAAATACACTGTATTAAAAGGTCCTCACATTGATAAAAAAAGTAGAGAACAATTTGAAACCAGAACACATAAAAGATTAATTGATATAATCGAGCCAACACCACAAACTGTTGAAGCTTTAATGAAACTTGATTTAGCATCAGGTGTTGATGTGGAGATTAAAATATAATTATGACTGAAGTAGCTTTAATTGGAAAAAAAATTGGGATGACAAGAGAATTCTATAAGACTGGTCAAATGGTTCCTGTCACTGTTATAAAGATGGAAAAAGCAAGAGTAATCAATGTTATTGAAGAAGAGAAGCGTGGATATAAGGCTGTTCAATTAGGTTTTGGAAATATTAAAAGCTCAAAACTTACTAAAGCAATGAAGGGTTTTTATGCAAAAAAAAATACTGAAGCCAAGAAAAAATTAAAAGAATTTAGAGTTAAAAATACAGAAAATTATAAAGAGGGAAATGAACTTGGTTTAGAAATTTTTAAGGATGTTAAATTTGTGGACACTACATCTAAAACAATAGGTAAGGGTTTTGCTGGTGCAATGAAAAGATGGAATTTTGGTGGATTAAGAGCAACACATGGTGTTTCTGTATCTCATAGATCACATGGTTCAACTGGTCAAAGACAAGACCCAGGTAAAGTTTTTAAAGGGAAAAAAATGGCTGGTCACATGGGTGATAAATATAGAACAATGCAAAATTTAGAAATTATAAAAACAGATTTGGAAAATGAATTGCTATATTTGAAAGGGTCAATACCAGGTTCGAAAAATTCAGAAATATTGGTTAAAAAATCAGTTAAGATTATTAACAAATTAACTATCAATGAAAAAATTGCTGCTGCGGAAGAAGCCAAAAAAACACCAGATAAAAAGAAAAAATAATGAAAATAGATAAATTAAATTTAGATGGTAAAAAAATTTCTATTGAAGTTTTAGATAAAATTTTTTCAACTAAAATTAACAAAAAACTTGTAGATAATGTTTTGTACAAAACAAATGCTAATTACAAGGGTAGACATGCAAAAACCAAACAACAAAATGAAATAGCAGGATCTACATCAAAAATTTATGCTCAAAAAGGTACAGGTGGAGCCCGTCATGCTAGTAGAAAAGCACCTATATTTGTAGGAGGTGGTGTTGCCCACGGACCAAAAGGTGAATTAGCTTATAAAAAAAGAAAATTAAATAAAACAGAAAAAAAGTTGAGTATAGCTTCTTTAATTAGCGAGAAAAACAAACTTAATAATTTAATTATTTTTAGTGATTTTAATAAAGAAATTAAAAAAACTAAAGAAATGAATTTAATTATTAAAAAATTTGAAATAACTAACTCTTTAATAATTCTAGATAAATTATCTAAAGAAAAAATAGAAAAATCAACTAGAAATATTCCAAATATTAAAATAACTGATATAAATCATTTTAGTGCATTTGATATTATCAAATTTAAAAAAGTTGTATTCACAGAGAGCTCCGTAAAAGAACTTGAAAAGAGGTATTCTTAAAATGGATAAGATTCATTTATACGATAAAATTATATCACCTATGTTAACTGAAAAATCCACAAATTTATCAGAACAAAACAAAATTGTTTTTAAGGTTCCTAGAGATGCTAATAAGATTAATTTAAAAAAGAATATAGAAAAAATATTTAAAGTAAACGTAACTAAGATTAATATAGTTAACAAACAAAATAGAACAAAAATTACAAGAGGAAAAAAAGTTAAAATTCAAGGATACAAAAAAGCAATCATAACACTAAAAAAAGGTCAAAGCATTGATCTAACAACGGGTATATAAAAATGGCATTAAAAACTTTTAAACCCTATACAAAATCTACTAGAGGAACAATTCTAGTTGATCGAAGTGGTCTTTGGAAAGGCAAACCTTATAAACCTCTTGTGGAGCCAAAAAATTCAATGCGTGGAAGAAATAATAATGGTCACATCACTTCTAGAAATATGTCAGGTGGTGGACACAAGAAAATGTATAGACAAGTTGATTTTTATAGAAAAAAATTTGATATGCCAGCTACTGTTGAAAGAATTGAATATGATCCAAATAGATCTTGTTACATAATGTTAGTTAAATTTGAAGATGGTCAGCATTTTTATTATCTGGCTCCCCAAAAAATAAAAGTTGGTGACACTATTGAGAATGGATCAAAAAAAGAAATTAAAGTTGGAAACTGCATGCCTTTGGAGGATATACCTGTTGGAATTGATATTCATAACGTTGAATTACAACCAGGTGCTGGAGGTAAAATTGCTAGATCTGCTGGAACATCAGTAAGCATTAGTGGTTTAGATGGAAATTATTCGTTAATTAAAATGACTTCTGGTGAAGTTAGAAAGATTGATTCACGGTCAATGGCAACTATTGGTGTTTTGTCTAACCCTGATCAAAAAAATATTAAAATTGGTAAAGCTGGTAGATCTAGATGGTTAGGTAGAAGACCTCATACTAGAGGTGTTGTAATGAACCCAGTTGATCACCCACACGGTGGAGGTGAAGGTAAAACTGCTGGTGGAAGACACCCAGTATCACCAACAGGTCAATCTGCAAAAGGATTAAAAACTAGAAAAAATGCTAGAACAGACAAATTCATAGTTAGAAGAAGAAATAAAAGAAAGGATTCTAAAAAATAATGGCTAGATCAGTGTGGAAAGGACCTTTTGTTGAAGAAAGCTTAATTAAAAAAGTTGAAAAACAAAAAAGAGATCCTAAAAAAATGCCAATTAAAACTTGGTCGCGAAAATCAACAATAATACCTGAATTTGTTGGAGTTAGTTTTCTTATATATAATGGGAAAAAATTTATACCAGTTACTATATCTGAAGATATGGTTGGACATAAACTTGGTGAATTTTCACCAACTAGAACATTTTTTGGTCACACACCAGCTGACAAGAAAGCTAAACCAGCAGAAAAACCTAAGAAATAAATATGAGCAAGAAAAAAAAAATTAATAAATTAAAAGAAAATACCGTTAGATCGGTAAATAATAATATTAGATCTAGTGTTAGAAAACTTAATCCAATTCTTAAAGCTATTGTTGGAAAAAAAGTTGATGTTGCTATTAGAGATTTACAATTTTCAGCAAAAAGAATAACTAAAGAAATTAGAAAAACAATTTCATCTGCTGTAGCAAATGCAGAAAATAATAATCAATATGATATTGATAGCTTAATTGTAAAAGAAGCATATTGTGGAAAAAAAATTGTTATGAAAAGATTTAGACCTAGAGCAAAAGGAAGAGCTGCACCAATTTTAAAACCATATTCAAGTATTACTATTATTTTATCAGAAGCAAAACAAATGGAGAGTCATGGGACAAAAAGTTAATCCAGTAGGTTTAAGACTTGGCATAAATAGAGGTTGGGACTCTGTTTGGTATGCAAAAAAAAAAGATTTTGGAAATTACTTAATCGAAGATTTTAAAATTAGAGCTTACATAAAAAAAAATGTAGTTAATTCTGGTGTAGCCAAAGTAATGATTGAAAGAACTTCCAACAAATGTTTTGTAACAATTTACACATCAAGACCAGGTTTTGTTATAGGTAAAAAGGGTAGCGATATAGATAAAATTAAAAATAATTTATCAAAATTTACAACTAATGAAGTTACTCTGAATATTAAAGAGGTAAAAAAACCTGAAGCCAATGCATACTTAGTTGCTGAAAATATAGCACAACAGTTAGTTAAAAGAATTTCTTATAGAAGAGCCATGAAAAGAGCAATGCAGTCATGTTTAAGACTAGGTTCTAAAGGAATTAAAGTTTCAATAAGTGGAAGATTGGGTGGAAATGAAATTGCTAGAACTGAATGGCTGAGAGAAGGAAGTATACCAGCTCACACTTTAAGAGCTAATATTGATTATGCTGAAGCAGAAGCTTTAACAACTTTTGGTATTATCGGGATTAAAGTTTGGATTTATAAAGGAGAGGTTTTTGCTAGAGAATTTAACCAAGAAACAAACAAAATTAACCCTGAGGTTAAGAAATAATTATGTTGCAGCCTGTAAGAAGTAAATATCGAAAAGCTCACAAGGGAAGAATTCATGGTAAAGCTACAAGATGTAGCGTTATTAACTATGGATCATTTGCATTAAAAGCAATGGCTCCTGAAAGAATAATTGGTAAACAAATTGAAGCTGCAAGAGTTGCTTTAACTAGACACATGAAGAGGCAAGGACGTGTGTGGACTAGAATTTTTCCAAATATTCCAGTTTCAAAAAAACCTGTTGAAGTACGTATGGGTAAAGGTAAAGGAGCTCCTGAATATTGGGCTTGTAGAGTAAAACCGGGAAGAATATTGTTTGAGATAGATGGTGTATCTGAAGCAGTAGCAAAAGAGGCTCTTTATAAAGCCTCAGCAAAATTACCAATTAAAACAAAATTTATAAAAAGAATTTCTTAATATGAAAAAACAAGATATAAAAAAACTAACTAAAGATGAAGCTATTAAGAATATAGATAAATTAAAGAAAGATTTGTTTAACTTTAGATTTCAAAAAATTAACTCACAAGTAACTAATCCTTCTAAAATTGGACAAACAAAAAAAACAATAGCAAGATTAAAAACTTTACTTAAAGGAAAATTAAATGCCTAAAAAAATATTAACAGGAGTAGTTACTAGTGATAAACCTAATAAAACTATAACTGTAGCAGTGGAGAGAAAATACTCACACCCTGTTCTTAAAAAAGTGGTTAAAGTTAGAAAAAAATATAATGCACATGATGAAAACAATAAGTTTAAAACTGGAGATAAAGTTTCAATAATAGAATGTAAACCTTTTTCTAAAAATAAAAAGTTTCAAGTAATGGATGGATCTAAATGATACAAGTTCAAACTGAATTATTAGTTGCTGATAACACTGGTGCTAAAAGAATTGAATGTATTAAAGTTTTAGGTGGATCAAAACGTAGATACGCAAGTATTGGGGATACCATTGTTATTGCAGTAAAAGAAGCCATACCAAAAGGCAAGGTTAAAAAGGGTTCAGTTCATAAAGCAGTTGTTGTTCGCGTTAAGTATGGAATTCATAGAGATGATGGATCTAAAGTTAAATTTGATAATAATGCTGCAGTCTTAGTTGACGACAAGGGTGAACCAGTTGGAACTAGGATTTTTGGTCCTGTCACAAGAGAATTAAGAAATAGAGGTCAAATGAAAATAATTTCACTGGCACCAGAGGTTTTATAAAATGATTAAAAAAGGTTTTAAAGTCAGAATATTAACAGGTAAAGATAAGAAAAAAGAAGGTGAAGTTATTGAATTAGATAGACCAAATAATAGAGCAAAAGTTAAAGGAATTAATATTGTGAAAAAACACGTTAAAACTACAAAAGAAAAAAAAGGTGGAATAGTTTCTAAAGAAAGCTTTATTCATATTTCAAACCTAGTTCATGTTGATATTAAAGAAAAATCAAAAAAAACTGAGGCGAAAAAATAATGACTCCAAGATTAAAAGAACTTTATTATAAAGAAATTCAACCTGCTCTAAAAGAAAAATTGGGATTTAAAAATACCTTTATGAGCCCTAAGTTACAAAAAGTTGTCCTTAATATGGGTTTAGGTTTAGATGGAAATGATGCGAAAATTGTTAAATCATGTGAAGAAGATTTGGGTAAATTAGCAGGTCAAAAACCTATTATTACTAAATTTAAGAAATCTGTTGCTAATTTTAAAACAAGAAAAGGTACTAATGCTGGACTAAAAGTTACGTTAAGAGGTAATAAAATGTATGAATTTATTGACAGATTAGTAAATATTGCCTTACCAAGAATTAAAGATTTTAGAGGTCTATCGCCTAATGGTTTTGATAAATTTGGAAACTATACCTTTGGTGTTAAGGAACACATAATTTTTCCTGAGGTAAATTTTGACCGTATTGATAAAATTAGAGGACTTGATGTCGTTGTCGTTATTTCATCTGAAGGCAAAGAGCATAGTTTTGCGCTTTTAGAAAAATTAAATTTTCCATTCATTAAAAAAGGAGATAATTAAAAATGGCTAAAGTAAGCGCAATTAACAAAAATAATAAAAGAATAAAACTTGCTGACAGACTTTTTAAAAAAAGACAGGCTTTAAAAAAAATAATAATGGATAAAAAATTACCATTAGAAGAAAGATTTAAAGCACAGCAGAAATTATCAAATTTGCCAAGAAATTCATCTAAAACAAGAGTAATGAACAGATGTCAAATAACTGGAAGACCGCATGGTGTTTACAGAAAATTAAAAATATCAAGAATAGCCTTGAGAGATCTTGGATTGCATGGTTTGATTCCAGGCATGACAAAATCTAGCTGGTAGAAAGGAAAATATGAGTTTAAGTGACCCAATAGGGGATATGATAGCAAGAATTAAAAATGCTCAAATGAGAAATCATAAAAAGGTAGCCTTACCTTCGTCCAATTTTAAAGTCAAAATTGCAGATATACTTAAGAATGAAGGATTTATAAAAGACTATAAAATTGACACTCTAACAACTAAGCCTGTTCTATCTGTTGATTTGAAATATTATTCAGGTAATCCTGTTATAAGTACATTTGAAAGAGTTTCAAAACCAGGTAGAAGAATTTTTTCAAGTGCAGATAGCCTACCAAAAATTAACGGAGGCTTAGGAATTGCAATTGTATCAACACCAAAAGGTGTAATGACTGATATAGATGCAAGAAAACAAAAAGTTGGTGGCGAAATAATTTGTAAGGTATTTTAATGTCTAAAATTGGTAAAATAAGTATTTCAATCCCTGATAAAGTTAAAGCTGTTTTA
>Ga0307986_10002301_pt1 | contig 13714 bp, 21 predicted proteins | sample EllFjometageno82_FD_203170 | JGI IMG/M metagenome (GOLD analysis project Ga0307986, IMG submission 203170) | Marine microbial communities from Ellis Fjord, Antarctic Ocean - #82 | ecosystem: Environmental > Aquatic > Marine > Unclassified | place: Southern Ocean | collected 2014-10-09
ACTGTGTTAATCTATTTTTTCAAATAGGAGCGATGCGTGGTGCGAGCAAAGACAGACTTCACGCCAAGGTTTCGAAAGCTTTTAATGAAGACCCTCTCACAACAATTAGGATTATTTTTTGGACACGTGATGTCCGTGGTGGAGCTGGTGAGAGACAAATCTTCAGAGATTGTTTATTATGGTTATGTGATAACCACAGAGAAGTTTTACATAAAAACATTCACTTAATTAGTGAATACGGTAGATGGGATGATGTCTTAACTTTAGTTGGGACCCAGAATTGTTGGGACTCAGCACTAAGTTTAGTTAAGACAGCGTTAGAGAATGAAGACGGACTATGTGCAAAATGGATGCCTAGAAAAGGTGCCAAGGCTAACATTATACGTAGATACCTTAGGGTCTCACCAAAGTCATACCGTAAGTTGTTAGTAAGACTTACAAATGTGGTTGAAACCAAGATGTGTGCAAAGGACTGGTCAAGTATCGAGTATTCGAAACTTCCGTCCCTAGCCTCGTCAAGGTATCAGAAAACTTTCATGAAGAATGACGAAAGTAGATATGAAAAGTACAAAGAAGCGTTAGTTAACGGAACAACCAAAATTAACGCTGGAGCTGTATACCCTTACGACATTATTAAATCCATTAAATATGGTGGTGAAAAGGATGTTGCACAAGCACAATGGGAGTCTCTTCCAAATTACATGGAAGATATTAATGAAAGAGTTTTACCTGTAGTTGATGTGTCGGCTTCAATGGGGAATTCTGCTGGGAATAACGGTAACGTTACCTGTATGGATGTCTCAATATCATTGGGTCTATATATCTCAGAGAGAAATGAAGGTGTCTTCAAAAACGCATTCATAACATTCTCTTCGAGACCACAACTACAATTACTTGAAGGTTCGTTAGCCGAAAGGTTAACTCAACTGGAAAGAGCAGACTGGGGAATGAATACTGATTTACAAGCAACGTTTAAGTTAATCTTGGACCAAGCAGTAAAACACGATGTTCCAGTATCAGAGATGCCAACCAAAGTTCTTATCCTTTCAGATATGGAGTTTGATGAAGCAATCAGTGGTGACTATGACAGCGTATCAGATTGGAACCCAACTGCACAAGAAATGATTAAAGAGATGTATGTGGAAGCTGGTTACAAAATGCCAGGGATTGTTTATTGGAATATCCAAAGCAGACAAGACAATGTACCATCTAGTTTCGACGAGATGGGAACGGCATTAGTATCAGGGTTCTCACCCTCAATCATGAAAAGTATATTAAGTTGTCAGGATATGACACCTTATAATATGATGATGGAGACTATCGGGTCCACTCGATACGAACCAATCAAGGTCTAATGGGTAGACCAAAGAATCTCTTCGGCAGATTAAACTAAAATGAGAGAGGTGGATGTTACTCCCCACCTTTATGAATAACTAAACATAGGGGTAATAGGTAGAAAACCTATTAAAAAAATTCCTATGTGGAGACTTAGGCAAGAAAAAACTCAAAAATGATTCTGACTACCCAAAAGATTGAAATTTGGAAGTGGGAAACCACTTATACATATGAAAGGAAGATTACCGCAATCTAACAATTACTAAATTAAATTGAAACCCCTTCCTGAGAATCCTCGTATCGAAAGACACGGGGATTTTTCTTTTTAAGAAAATTTTTGTATATTTATATATATGAGGAAGTTATTAACAATATTATGTTTGTTGTTTAGTTTAACTGCTAGTTCACAATGTGTATCTAACCAATCAGTTTGGATGAACCCAGCTGGTCCTTACTCACCAGGACAAGTTGTAACAGTTAATTACACACTAGGAACGTTTACTCAACTAAACTTAAATTGGATTATAGCATTTCAAATTAACTTAGGAGCCGGATGGACTAATTTACAACCATTAATCACACCAGGTAATCCAGGAGGCTCAACAGGATTTTGGATGTGGGATGTGCAGAATACATTTCCAAGTGGATTAAATTGGGGCCCTGGTTGGAGATTTCAAAATACAGGTACAGCAAATTGGGGGACTGGGTCAACCGGTCCTTTTGTAATGAGATTTAGGGTTACGGTAGCTCCAACATGTACGCCAGATAATCTATCTATTAGTATGAATGTAGTTGGAGATTGTTTAACCGGAGGATGGAACAATGGGTCTTGTTGTGTTGACCCAGCATATAGTATATACAACGGAAATGTTCAAATAGTGGTACCCATTACGTCGAACATAAATCATTATTAATAATAACTTTGTCACAAGTATATCCTACTTTTGTGACAAAACATAAACAAAAAAAACAAAAACTATGACCTACAAAGAAAACAAACAAACATTATTAGCACTCTTTATCTTGATGATAATGATGGCAACGACCGTATTTACATTCGGTCAAACAACAATTAATCCAGATACTGTATGTGTAAATGCAGTAGCTGAACAATATTTTGTTACAAACACAGCAACATCAACATATCAATGGACTGTTACAGGTGGTGGTGGAGCTCTACAAACTGGACAAGGCTCAAATTCTATAACAATAGATTGGGGCGCGGTTGGCGGCCTATATCCAAACGCAGTAGAGGTTGTAGAATCAAACGCAGCTGGATGTCCAGGAGCTCCAGTACTATTAGATGTATTTCTATTAAACTTATCGGGAAATATAGTAGGACCTTTTTGTCCGGGAGACCCATCAACCGTGTTGGTTGGTAATCCATTAGGAGGAACTTGGACAGGTACGGGAGTCTTGGCAAATTCCTTTGACCCTGCAGCTGCTGGAGTAGGAGCGTACGTATTAACTTATTCTATGGCTGGTTGTAACACCACAATCAATGTTATAGTAAATAATGGACCAGTAACAGGACCTATCCAACACTTTTAATATGAAATGGTTAGTATACATATTACTACCCCTACAATTATTCGCTCAGGAAACTTATACGAATTGTGGTGAGATAGTACCACAAGAATATCAAGTAAGTTATGATGTGAATAAAACCTATTACTGGGATATCTCCCAGGGTCAAATACTTTATGACCAAGGAAATTCTATAACAGTCCAGTGGCCAGATTCTATAGGTACGTACATAATATCAGTTTATACTACTAGATTTGGATGTGATGGAGATACCTCATATTACGAAGTAGTGGTAGGGGATTGTCCATACTTACAGATATTCATACCCAACACTTTCACACCAAATGAAGACAACCACAATGAGACTTTTTATGTACACGGTGCTGATGAGGGTGAGATAGAATTGATGGTGATTTTTAATAGGTGGGGAGAGAAAATATACGAGACCACAAATAACACCCCTTGGGACGGTAAGGGGTGTCAGATAGGGGTTTACGGATACTCAATCAAAACCCACAACCAACATTACACAGGACAAGTTAGTCTAGTTAGATAGGTTCGAGTATTGTAATGAAATGTCTTGTTTATTCACGATAAAACAAGACAAAACCACACCATAATAGGATTACATACCACACACAATACATAGCAATACAAATCATACCAATAATGACACTATGTTGTTATTATGTGAGGGTGAGATATTTGTTATTTAGTCTTGTTGTGTTAGATATTTTTCTTATCTTTGTTGTATGAGACAATTGATACCACTCGACCAGGGTAATAGAATGATACGTATAGGATTTGGGAAGAAGAACTACAAATGGTTCTTTAGGGTAGACCTGTGGTGGTTTGGGATAAGGTTAACCAAGAAGGCCAAGAGAAAAACCTTATATAGTTTTAATAAGAAGAAACTAAAATATTAACTATGGTAAAACATAAGAAACCAAAAAATAGATATGAAACACTACCAGATACCAAGAGAAACATTCTACACAATAAAAAAACAACTAGATGGTATGGTATTTTATAGAAATTCTGAAGACAATAAAGATATGGTTGAAGTGAAAACCAACACCAAATACGCAAAAAACCTACTCGATAAAGTTATTAGTCAATAAAAAACAAAAGATATGAAAAAAAGAATAAACATAGATGGTACTTGGTACGTAGAAGAATCTACTTTACCAGAACAAGACTTTGACCCAACATTCAGTTATCAAGCAAGTAGTGGTATATTCGATTTCTCAGTATGTTTAGAGGAAGTAGATGGTAATCAAAGATTAGAAATAATGAAAGGGACCCAATCTGTAACAGTTTATTTAAATGGTAGAGATGACGAACCTGAGTATTGGGACAATGCGTCTTGGTTGAGAGACTACAGAGATGGGGTATCAGTAGATGGAGCAAGTGTGTTGAATGAGATGAAAACAGCAGAGCTACAGAATTTATTAATAGCAGTAACAGAAAAAGGATGGTTATGAAAATTTGGCATATAGGAGACACACATACATATCATGACCTACTAACAATACCAGAAGGTGTAGCCATTGTTATATTTAGTGGAGATTGTTCTAACCCAAGAGACCCGTACAATAACGAACCAGAAGTTAGAATCTTTATAGATTGGTTCAGTGCACTACCTATACCTCATAAAGTATTTGTCGCCGGTAACCATGACACCTCAATTGAAAAAGGTCTAGTTACTAAAGCTGATTTTGAAGATAAAGGTATTCACTACTTAGAGAACACTCACATTACTATTGAAAATCTTAAAATCTTTGGTTCACCACTAACACCTTCATTTGGTAATGGTTGGTCATTTAACAAAGCAAGACATAAGTTGGATAGAATTTGGCGTAAAGCAATTGATACTGATACAGATATTATTGTAACACATGGACCACCTAAAGGTATGTTAGATTTATCTTACGATAGGAACAATAAACTTGAACTTTGTGGTGATAAATCATTGATGAGTGTAGTTATGACAGTAAAACCAAAATTGGTATTGTTTGGACATATACACGATAATAAAGATATCGTTAACTCGGGTACGAGAACTACATATGGGTTACATACCGTATTTTCAAATGGTTCTGTAGTAACTGACGGTAAGTTTGGTGTGTTAAGTAGTAATGGAAATATATTAGAACTAAAAGAATAAAATTATGTCTAAGAATAACAAAAAGAAGTTTATAGTGGAAAAAACTAAGAAAGATAAGGAGGAGGAGGTGTTACTTAGGGAGGTTATAGAATCCTTCTGGGAGGATGACCCCCTACTGGACGAGTACTACGAACAACTAGGTAAACAGATTTCCCAACAATGGTATATTAAGGGTGGACCATATTGGGATAAAATAAAAGAATTAAATAAACTAAAACAATAACAGTACGGATAAGTGCCTGAGTGGCCCAAAGGAATAGTCTGCAAAACTATACAGTCGTCAGTTCGAATCTGACCTTATCCTCAATAAAAACAATAAAAAAATGACAGATACAATAGCAATGATAGTAGGGATGACGTTTGTGGGTGTAATAATAGTATGTTTAGTGTGGACAGTGGGAAGTTATATCACAGAAGATATAAAGTTAAAAAGAAAACGATAGATATGATACCGGTAATTGGAACAGCAATAGTTAATGAAGTTAAATGGTTAAAACGGCAACTAGATAGTGTCGATTTTCCAGTGGAAAATTATATCATTATAAATAATAGTGCTGGTGTTCTTAATGAAGAATTAAATAACCTAGTGTCCAACACCACCAACGAATTCATAAGAAACTTAAAAGTATACCACATGCCCTATAATATAGGGTGTGGGGGAGCTTGGAATATGATAATAAATTCCTTTATGAAATCCAAATATTGGATTATTGTAAGTCATGATTGTAGTTTTGGTGGTGGTTTGTTAAAAGAAATGTACCATAAAGCTCAGGATAGTGAGGTGGGAATGGTGCACGGTAATGGTGGGGAATTTGGACACGGTTCTTTTGATTTATTTTTAATTAAAAGTTGGGTAGTTCAGTCTCATGGATATTTTGATGAAAATTTATATCCGGCATATGGGGAAGATGTGGATTATATAATGAGATTGCATAATAAACCTATTAAAAAAGTAATAGATTTAAAATCTATTTATTATCATGGTGATGGTGAAATGCGAAATGGTGTAGATAATGATTATATGAAAACCGGAATGAACACCAAAAAATACAGCCAGGAACTATATAATAAATTAACTTATATAAACGAATTAAATTATGAATATCTATTTAAAAAATGGGGTCCAGATTGGAGAACTATGGGACCATATGAGTACCCCTTTAATATAGAGGGTTTAGATACAAGAGCAAGCATAGTTGATTTAGAATTTTGTAAGGGTAAACATTTAGGGTTTTAAGTTATGGAAAATAAAATTAAAGAATAGAATATAATTAAACCGAAAACTAAAAACTTTCGGTTTTTTTTTGTATCTTTGTGTTGTGAATATATTCTACTTACATAAAGACCCCGAAACCTGTTCAAAGTACCATGTGGATAAACATGTGGTTAAGATGATTTTAGAGACCGCACAGTTACTTTCTACCACTCACTGGGTATCAGGTGGTGAAGGGCCTTACAGACAAACGCATAAAAACCACCCATCAGCAATCTGGGCTAGAAGTAATAAGTCAAACTATACTTGGTTATGTGAGTTAGGTATGGGGTTATGTAAAGAGTATACCCATCGGTATGGTAAGACACATAAAACACAACAACACATAGAGTGGTTATCTACTAACATCCCTAACATACCAGACGGTGAATTCACCCAACCAACTTTAGCAATGCCAGAACAATATAAGACTGAGGACCATGTTGAGTCATATCGACTTTATTATGTTAAAGATAAATCACATTTACATTCCTGGAAGAAAAGGGAAACCCCAGAATTTATATAACCCAAGGTAAATTAAAAACTTAACAATAACTTAATATAACAACTACCACTTTTTAACTAAAATCACTTATTTATTAGTATGGAAACAACACAACCAAAAATAGACATTAGCCCAATCTTATACGTACTTCTAATGGTGACAGTATTCTGGCTTTCCATGTAAAACCAACCAACGATTTTCACACTATATATTTTGGCCATCCTTTTAAATTTACCTATCTTTGTAGTATGAGTAAATTATTAGATGCGTTATTAAAAGAACAAGAAAGGTTAAAAGCCTCAGGTTGGAAACCTAAGTTCAGAGGTGATACCGGAATCAACGTTTGCCAAGTTATAGTAGATAACAATATCGAACCACGTAATGAATGGGATAAAGCATTTGTAGAAACCTTTAAAGAACTAAAATAATAGACATGACAGATAAATTTATAGAAAACGGAATAATTAATTCATACAATGTGATGGTGGGTGAAAAGACCATGGACGAGATTGTAGAAAAAACAGAACTACCAGTATTCTTTATTAACCCAGAAGAAGAGTACGATAATGAAGACTTGGATACTATGATTGATTATTTTATCACAACAGAGGAATATGAAAAATGTTCAGTACTAACCAAACTAAAGAAATAATAAGATGAAAAAAACAATTTTAATGTTATTGGTAAGTGTAATCTCACTTATCGTTAATGCACAGGACACAACCACCAGTACGCAACAAACACAGAAAGCTGCCACCACCGATAATATGTTTGGTGTAGAATTTGGGATACCCATTATGGGTAGAGGGATAATCAACCCAAATGTTACAATACCACAAAGGATAGCATCCGAATATCATATTGTACATTACCTAGCGGTTGGTTATTCATTTTTGGAGGACAAAAAAGATGAGTATTTGTTTTCGTATGGTATCGGAATACCATTACTAGTATTAAAGAAAGGTACTTTGTACGGGTACTTCATAGAAGCTTATCACTATAGACCTGACTTGGTTGTTGTGGACCCCACTAAGGTTAGAGACTTCAGGCAAAGGAGAATTAGACTCGCTTACAGAACAAACAAATTTGAATTCTCAACGACATACACATTAAGGTATTCGGCAATCTTGGGTGTCTCATATACATTTAAAAAATAAAGGATATGAAAAAAATAGATATAATGTTAGAAAAATGGATACACAGTAGCATCATTAGAGACCAACTAAGAAAACTAATAGTTAAAGAGATAGATAAGGAGGTAACTAAGGAGAGAATAAAAATATTAACCTGGGACAGTCAAATAAAAAATAAACGATGAACGAAAAACTAAAAAGGGTACAAGGGATGGTGGACGAGTTAAAGTCCACCAACGCTACAAACGAAAAGATTGAAATCCTTAAAAAATATAAAGAGGATGAATATATTTGTGGTATCTTAGAAACCGTATACTCACCATTCAAACAATTCCACGTAACCAGTAAGACCTGTAAAAAGAATAAGACATTGGTTAATGAACATTACTTAGGTAGTGTTGAAATGTTATTACATAATCTAAGTAGTAGAGTTTGGACCGGTCATGATGCGATATCATACACTAATGGACTAGTATCCAACTACCCAGAATACGAAGAACTAATATACTCACTGATAGATAAAAACTTAAAGACAAGAACAGGTGCAGACCTAATCAACAAAGCAATCCCAGGATGTGTACCTACATTTAAGGTCGCTCTAGCTAACTCTTATGACAAACAAAAGGATAAAGTAGATTTCACAAAACAAGTGTGGTATGCGAGTCATAAGTTAGATGGGGTTAGATGTTTGGCGATAGTAGATAAAAACGGCACGTGTAATTTCTTCTCAAGAACAGGTAAGACTTTTGATACGTTAGATGTCCTTAGGCAAGAAATAGAGAACCTAAACTTACGTAATATGGTATTTGATGGTGAAGTCTGTATTGTGGACGATAAGGGTGTAGAGGACTTCCAAGGTATTATGAAGGAGATAAAAAGAAAAGACCATACAATCCAAAACCCTAAGTATAAAGTATTTGATTACCTAATGTTAGATGAGTTTGATAACCAAGTGAGTGAACGTAACTTGAGTGATAGATTGGGTAAGTTTGGTATGGTGTATAATGTATTGGGGAAAGAGTTAAAATGTGTTGATATGTTAGAACAGTGGAGAGTTGAATCCGAAGAACACTTCCAAGAATTAGCAGAACTAGCGACCAAGAATAATTGGGAGGGGTTGATGTTACGTAAGGATTGTGGGTACAAAGGGAAGAGAAGTAATGACCTTTTGAAAGTTAAGAAGTTCTTCGATGAAGAATATGTGGTTAAGTCAATCGAAACAGCGATACACAGAATCATTGTTGATGGTCTTGAAGTTGAAGAAGAAATGTTAGCGTCAGTCATCATCGAACACAAAGGTTGTGACGTTGGAGTTGGTTCTGGGTTCGACCAAGGGGAAAGAAGAAAGTACTTTAACAATCCGGAACTTATAGTTGGTAAGGTGATTACAGTACAATACTTTGAAGAGACATTAAATCAGGATGGGTGTCACTCATTAAGATTTCCTGTCGTAAAACATATATATGAGAATGGGAGGTCCACTTAAAAATTAATGGTTATTTTTGATTGTAGAAGATATTTATTAATAAAGATACTATGGTAATTTGGGTAAAAGAAGATAAAAATGGTTAGACAAACACAATCAGAACTACTAGTTGAGGTTCTAACCGAACTACAAGAAATTAAAAAGGGACTACCTAACGGAGAGATAGTACTAATCCAAAAATCCCTAGAAGATTTAGAGGAAGGTCAGAACTCCCTTAAAAGAGAAATAAGGACAATACAAAAAAGACTATTCAACCCAGACAACGGACTTATAGTTGAGGTACATAAGACCACAGAATTTAAAAAAGAAAACCAACAGAACCTAAAAGATTTAGATAATTTAATATCGTGGAAAGGTAATGTAACTAAAGCTTTATGGTTTGTGTATTCAGCCATTATAGGGGTTATAATTAAATTATTATTTTGGGACTAATATGAAACTATTAGTCACGATATTAGTATCCGTCATACTAGGCAAAATAATATGTTACCTAGTACATCAACGAGGTACCGAAGATAAACGATAAAATATTATCCTATTGTTTAAATGGGATTTTTTTATTACATTTAAAAAAAAAGAATTATGTCAGAAAGAAAATTAAAAACAACCCAAGAGACTAACGAAGAACAAATGAAAAAAACTCGTGAGTATATGGAGAGAATGAAAAAAACTGGTAAGGAATATAATCCAGCCCCTAAAGAACCTAAAAATGGAAAAGTACAAAAATAAATGGTTTAGGTTGTCACTAGAAAAAGACCTAAAGACCAAAGACCTAGGTGTTAATATACACTGTAAGGAGGATGGTATGCATATAACAGTACCACCACCCCCATTATATGAAATACTTTCGGAGGAAATGGTAATTGTTAGAGAAGACAGTGACACAGAAAAAATAGTAAATAGGGTTAAAGAATTCACTAAAGACTATGGTGTGACTGTTGAATTGGAAAAAGCCATATATGGTGATAATATAAAATTAAAACTTAAAGTAGAAAATGTTAGATAAAATTAAATTCTGGTTATTGATGTGGGGTGGTATATTCTTGTTAATTTTTTTCTTTGTGACATTATCGTTATGGGTGGTAGGTTCTATATGGTGGTTAGTGACCAATAATATGGTAGACCGTAACATATTCCTACTTACTTCATTAGTTATCACCAAAACCATATCAGTAATTTTTATGGTTTTAGGTCTACTCTCAGAAAAAAAGAAAAATACCTTGTCTACTTAATTATAAATCATTATCTTTGTGGTACAAATTTAACTTAAAACCCAGATAAAGATATGACAAATAATAATTCACTAACCAGAGAACAATTAATCGAGTTAGTCCCATCCGCATTCACTACGGAACAATCCCCAAAAGTATCAAGTAAATACACCTTCATCTCAACAGAAACAGTTCTAGACGACATGTCTAAATTAGGTTGGGAACCATTTAGTGCGTCCCAACGAAAATCTAGGAAGGACGAAGATTCTAGGTTTACTAAACACTTAATTAGATTACGTAATAGTGAGGTCCAAAAAGTTGGGGACTCTATACCGGAAGTGGTGTTAACCAATTCTCACGACGGTAGAAATGCTTTTACATTACACGCTGGGTTATTTAGACTGGTATGTTCTAATGGGTTGGTGATAGCAGATACTACTTTCGAACAAGTAAAAATTAAACACCAATGGTATAATTTCGACGAGATTAGAAAGATTATGGACGGAATGTTAGAGGTAGTACCTAAAGTAATCACCCAAGTACAAAACTTAAATTTAATTACTTTAAACGACAACCAACAAGTAGAGTTTGCTTCTAAAGCATTACTTACCAGGTACCCAAAAGGTAATGAAAATTTAAATGTTGAGGACCTACTTTCACCAGTAAGACAAGGAGACCGAGGAAACCAACTGTGGAAGATATTCAACGTAGTACAAGAAAAACTAGTAAAAGGTGGGCTAGTCTTTAACAACAAAAAAGAAAAGATGCAGAAACTAAGACCAATAACCAACATCGATAGAAGGGTGGACGTTAACAAAAAATTATGGGAACTTACAGAAGCTTACGTATAAATGGAAACCACCACACTACATAAATTTTCACAAGAAGAGTACTGGACCGAGGAATACGAAAAGTTCAATACTCTTCCACGTGATAGGCATGGTCTTAAGACCAACCTATTTAATGTGGGGACTAGAAAAGACCCAGAATTACTAACATATAACCATAAAAAGAGTCATCAAAATCTAAGTGATGAAGAATGGAAGAAATTATGTTTTTCACCATTTGTCGACACCCAACTCAGAAGAATTACGGTAGTGGTAGAAAAAGTGGTAGATGGTGGGGTAACCACAAAAGTAAGGATAAGTAAATACTATATGGTGAAGGGTAAGAAATGTGGGGCTAAGTATTTTTGGAAAAAGAGAGAGATGATTCACGTAACTTTTGATTTGGTAAATAATAACATATACAAGACCACATCACGACAACGTGGTAGAAAAAGGAGTACTAAAGTATTAAAAAACCCATTCAAGTACTGGAATGTAGAACAATTCAAAACAAACCAACTAGAAGATGATTTAAATTTAACTGAGACACTGGATAACTTTAACACCTATTGGGACACTAAAAATAAAATACAAAGTGGTTTGAACTCATGTTTCAGAGAATTGGTTAAAGAATTATCTTCTGATGATGAGTTATTTAATGTAAGTCTAACTCAGAAAGAAAGTGTGTTGGATATTGCTAGTACTTGGTTCTGTAAAGTAAGAGGAATAAAAAATCCTGATAGATGGTTATATTACTTTAAGAATAATTATCCGGGAATAAAGCCACTAAGAAAGAGAGGTAATAACCTAATTCAAACAATACTAAGGGAAGAAGGTATATATTCTAAATTTGCTGTTAAATTATTTAATACATATAAAGATATAAGTGTGTTGTCCTATTCTATCATGTTAGAAGTGTTAGGGTTAGAGTTGATACAAGATTTAAACCCAGAACTACTAAGGGAAAGGTATCATATAGGGTGGAATACTGAGATGGGATTAACATTACCAGAAAAAAGAAACTTCATAGGTATATTAAATTCTTTATTAAGTTCCGACATTGACCTAAATAAGAATGTTGATATGATAGTGTCTGACATAACTTCAGACCATTTAGGTAGGTTAAAGCCTAGACTAAAAAGAGCTGGTATGGATATGAAATTAAAAGCAAAGACCTATGAAGAGTTTGTACAAGAACATATAGTGTGGACCGACCTATTAGATGAGATTAATAGTAATACGACGGTTACCCACATCTATAAAAAAGATTTTTTAAACTACATACAACAACCATTAACAATAGGTGATACTAAAATGGTACCAGTAGTGTTAAGAGATACTCATGAATACAGAGATGAAAGTAACCACCAACACAATTGTGTTAAATCGTATATAGAATATGAAAATACCTGTATTATTTCATTAAGGGATGGTAGTGGTAATAGGATAACTAATGAATATGGCCCAAAGATAGAAACACCACATAATTTTGATACACCTGGAACCTTTAAGTGTGACTATAAGGTAATGACAAATAGACAGAGTAGAGGTAGGTTTAATAATATTGTGACGGAAGATTTACAACCATTCATAGAATTGTTAAATTTAAAAATGATAAGAGCCTCTAATGAAGGGATTTATGGTAAAACACAGGTCATTAAAGAATGTACGGTAACTGGAACAAGAAAAAAAATAGAAGGTAGGCTTAACGATTGGGAAATCCAAGACGATTTACCATTTTAAAAATAAAATATGAAAGAAGAAAAAATACAATATTACGAAGGTGGGTACGTAGACGAATTCCCAATGGGTCCATACTTCAGAGACAAATTCAATAGAATTCCCAACACCTTAAGGTATGAGTACTCTTTTAAATACGGTAAACTATTCGAATACCTAAATTCAAACCAACACCTACAAGAAATAGCTACTTATGAGGTTACTGGTGATAAGAATAAGCATAAGAATAATGTAGGGTCAACCAAAATATTTGAAGCTAAACAACACCAACAATTCCTACTTAGGGTAGAAAATGTAAAGAGTGAAGACGAAGGGTGGGTTTGTCTGTACTATACAGAAAGAAGTCATATTGAGGAACTATTACAGGATATAGAAAAATTTAAAAGTGAGAATAACGATAGAAAGGTTGGGTTAATAGTACGAGATGAATTTGGGTTAACATTACAAAAGTTTGACATTACTACCGGAGAAGAGTTGGACTTGTCTAGAAACTATAATAAAGGGTTTGAAGAAATATCGAAAAAGATAGTA
>Ga0307986_10002302_pt1 | contig 13713 bp, 5 predicted proteins | sample EllFjometageno82_FD_203170 | JGI IMG/M metagenome (GOLD analysis project Ga0307986, IMG submission 203170) | Marine microbial communities from Ellis Fjord, Antarctic Ocean - #82 | ecosystem: Environmental > Aquatic > Marine > Unclassified | place: Southern Ocean | collected 2014-10-09
ACTATGCTAGAGCAAAGCAAAGCAATATTAGCTTATAATAATGCTCAAGCTGGTACTATGCAAACTTTGGTAAAACTACAAGAAGAATTAAGAGCTTTTCAGTTCGAAATAACTAATGGTGCTAGCAGGTGGGAAGATTTTTTAAGTAGGTTTGGAATGGGTAAAGAGGAAAAGCTAATAAAGGCCCAAGCAAAGTCTATAGCTAACTCAATAAAAGGAGCTGCACAAGCTGGCGATACAGGTGCTAAATCAGTATTTAGTGGCATGGGCAATGAAAGTGTAGACAATTATGTAACAGCGGCTGAGGCTTCTGTACGGGCTGATAAGGCAGCAGCAGCTGAAAAGGAAAAACTCACTGACGTAAATAGAGAACAAAGTAAAGTCCTGAGACAAGCAGCACAGGAGATGGCACACCTTGATTCGTTAGTTGCTATGGGTGTTCCAGAAGGTGATCAACAGAGAAAGAAAGGGACCACGCTTTTATTGCGGAGCTTAGACAAGGTACTACCTGCACAGAAAGCATATGTAATAGCATTGGCAAACAGCATAAAAGTAAATAAAGCTCTTGGAAACTCGCAGGGAGACTTAGATGTAAGTTTAGAGGCGGGCGAAAAGGTTGCTAGAAATCTAGCAGAAAGTAAAGCAATAGCTGCTAAAAAAGAACTCGCTTACGCAGATGCAAATAAAACTGCAACAGCAGAGATGGGTAAATTCTCTTCTAGTTTTAATATAAAAACTAAAGTAGATGGAGTTATAAACTCTTTTAATGATTTAAATACAGCACTTAATGATTTAGGTACAGAGAGGACTACTGCCTTCTTTGAAAACTTTGATGAGGCAGACAACGCATTTAAACAAATGTTTACTAAAGAGGAAATAGCAGATATTGAACTAAATGGAAGAAAGTTATTTGATACCGTAGTTGATAAACTAAAGGACTACCAAGACCAGATAATAAAGTCAAAACAAGAGCTATCAAGCTTAGCTAAAATGCAAAAACTATCAGCAAAGTTCTCTGGACTCTATAATAAAGACTTACAGACAGAACAAAAATCTGTAACACGAACTGCAGAATTAAAATCAGACATAGCTAAAAATGAGTTTGAGAGTATAAGACGTACTAAAAAGCTAGAAGGCACAAGACTACAAGAGGGTAAAAATATACTCAACAGTAAGAAGTCATTTGCAGAACAAGAAGTAGAGTTACTTAATCTGGGTGTTAAAAGATCTGATGTCCAAGCAGTAATAGCTGCAGAAATGAAAAAGCAAGACGCAAATGCCGCAAGTCTACTAGCTACAAACACAGAAGAAGAAAGAATTGGTATAGGTAGAGTTAAAGCAGAACAAAAGCTACTAGAAACAAAACAAGCCTTATTAGATGTTAGTACTAAACAAATAAATATTACCGCTAAATTAGCACAATTAGGAAGAACTGGTACTACAGATTTAAATCCTAGAAATGAAGCAAAAGCAACGATGACTGCCGCTCAAAATAAACATAACTTAGAAATAGAATCGATGGGTCTTAAGAAAGAGCTACTAGACTACGAAATGGAGATATTAAGATTACAACTAGATAACCTAATAGCACAAAAAGGCGAAGACAGTGACGTGTTCAAGAACAATAAAAGAGCAACTTTTGATGATGATGGTAACCAAACTTCAAAGGCTACAGGAATGTTTGATACTATAAATAAGTCAGCAGCAGTAGGTGCAGACTTAATAGATAAAAAAGCAGCGCTATCTGCAGATACGCTCAAACTAAGTTTTGCTACTGCAATTGGAAACGGATTTAAGGGTGGAGTACAGGATGGGCTGGCTATAGGTGCAATAGCTATAGCAGCATATAAAGAATCAATTAAAAAACTAGATGAAGACGGTAAGCCAGTAGCTCCAACAGACGCAGAAAGCACAATAATAAACGGAATGAATCTAGCCGCTGTAAGAGGCACTGTTGCAGCTATGGGAGAAGAGTTTAAAAAATTAGGTCCTGAAGGAGAATTTGTGGCATCAGTTGTATCGGGCGCCCTTGTTATAGCTGACGCATTTGATACACTGACGACGACGCTAACCGATTTAGGCGACAGCAAGGGCTTAGGAAAAGCAGTTGCTATGGCAGAATTTGCTTCAGCAGCTATTGGTCAAGTAACTCAAATGATGGCTGCAAATTCTAAAGCCCAGGTATCAGCAATGGACGGACAAATAGATGCAGAAAAAAGAAGAGATGGCAAGTCTAAAGAATCATTAGCTAAAATAGCTGGAATGGAAAAGAAGAAAGAAAGCATGCAAAGAAAAGCTTTTGAACAAAACAAGAAAATGCAAATGGCTCAAGTTGTGGTTAATACTGCATCTGGTATTATGAGAGCATATAAAGACTACGACGGATTCACAGCGACAGCATTAGCAGTAATGATTGGAGCACTTGGTATGGCTCAATTAGGTATAATATCTAAAACTCAGTATCAAGGAACTGGGGCAGGAGACATACAAAAACCAAAAACAAGTCTCAGTATTGGAAAAAGAGACAATTCAGTAGATGTAGCAAGAGGCGGAAGTTCAGGGGAGCTTTCTTATCTAAGAGGTGCAAGAGGTACTGGAAGTGCAAACAACTTTAATCCTTCAGGTGGAGCAACAGGTAGAAAAGGATACGCAGCAGGTGGAGAGGGTATACTAGTAGGAGAGCAAGGACCAGAGATAATGTTACCTAGTCAAAAAGTAGATATAATACCTAACGACAGATTAGGCGGAAGTTCAAATGTAAACTTCACAATCAATGCAGTAGACGCTGCTGGTGTAGAAGACTTACTAGTAAATCAAAGAGGAAACATAATCAGAATGATAAGAGAAGCAGCAAACGACACAGGAGAGAGATTCCTAGAAACAGTCGATACACAAGCATACGGGAGTAGTACATAATGGCAGCATTTAGCGCATTTAATAATAGATTACCAGATCCAAACTGGGGTGTAAATGAAGCAGGAAATGCTCATGTAAGTAGCTTTGTAGAAGGCCCGGGCTTTGCTTCAGTAAAGTTTGCTTCAAATCAACCAACTGCTTTTACAAAAACATTAAGTGGTAGAGCTACTACTCGTTCTATAGCAGGACATAACTGGCAAATAAGTATAACTTATAACCCAATGACTAGAGCTCAGTTTGAGCCTATATATAACTTCTTACAAGAGAAAAGAGGAAGACTAAAATCTTTTGAAGTAGTATTACCTCAGTATGATTCTCCACAATCAGCAATAACAGTTACTAGTGGAAGTCAACTAGTTATTGATGGAAACATACTAGCAGGGGCAACAAACTTCAAAGCAGACAATCATAGTCATACTAGCAATGGTTCTTTGAAACCGGGTGATATGTTTAACTTTAGTGACCCAGCAAACTCAAACCATAAAAAAGTATATCAAGTAACTCGAGTACTTAATAATGCTGACTACTTATCAGGTGGCACACGACCAGCAGCAGATGAAAGAATCTACTATGTCACTCCTTCAATAGAGAAGGCTGTTACGGATACAGCAAACTCCGCCACCCCAAAATTAGTTACAACCAACCCAGTATTTAGAGTAATACAATCTGCAGATGTAGTTTCTTACTCTTTAAACACAAACAATTTATATGAGTTCTCATTGAGCTTAGAGGAAATACAGCCATAATATGTCAACAGAAAGAGTAATAAATTCAGCAATAAAAACAACCCTCGTCTCAAATGACGAATTTTCGTATGCGCACTTAGTTAAATTCGAAAGACCCTTTAAGTCAATAGGTGGAAAAGTTCTCACAGATACTACTAGATATGCATACTACACAGATGGGGCAACAGATATATCTTTCAATGATGGTAGTGGACTACAAACTTATAAAGCAAACAGACTAATAGGAGTAGGACAATACTCAGAAACAACTAAAGCAAGAGCAACTTCTATAGGACTAACTCTTGCAGCAGAAGACTTAGGAGCTACAGTACAGATACCAGGAACCTTAAGTACGGTAAACGCTTCAACAGGAAATGCAACTTTCACTCCTACTAGTACAGTACTGAATGGAGAACTTGTAGATTTTGTAGAAGAAGGATTTAAAGAAGGAGACTTAATTAACTTTACTGAGGGCAGTAACGTACGTACCTATATAATCGTAAATTTCACAGCAAACAACTCAGTAATAAATATAGCTAGAATAGGTTTAGGTACGACCGCTAATCCGTATGTATCCGCCTTTGTAAGTAGTAGTACTACTGCAACTTTCACAATACAACAAGACTCCATAGAGCTAAACGCAGCTCTAATGGAAAGAGGAATAACTGCTACTAACACAGCAAACGCTAGTCCTAATTTTGTAAACAGAGAGGTCTTTGTACACAAAATATTAATAAACCCAGAGACAGGAGTTCCTATAGGAGGAACTTCCGCTAGCATACTTATATTTAAAGGAATCATTGCTAGTGTAAGTATAGACGAAGGCCCTACAGGCTCAAAAGTGAAATGGAGTTTAACTAGTCATTGGGGAGACTTTGAAGAAATAAAAGGTAGATTAACCAATGATGAAACTCACAGAGCCTTAGATGCAACTCAAAGACCACAACTAGATTCAACACTTAGACCTGAGTATGCTGCTGATTTAGGATTCCAACATTCAGAAACTTCACTAAGTGCAATAGCAACTTATAAAACACAAGAAACTCGTTACAGACAGAAAGAGAAAAAGCGTGGCGGACTAGCAGGTCTTCTTGGTATGAAGAAAAGTACTCAACAAGAGTACCAGGTAGATATACAAAATGAAGTAGATTTAAATGTTCATTTAAAAGGTAAGTACTTACCTGTAGTATACGGAGTACAAAGAATAAATGGTAATCCTATATTTGCTGATACTTTAAATGATAATAACAAAATAGTATTTACAGCAGATGCAATTTGTGAAGGAGAAATACACGGCCTCTTTAATATGTATATTGACGACATGGCTTTGATTTGCGCTGATGATAATGATTTTGACGTAAGAAATGTTACTAGTGGTACTGACAAAGATAGTAGTCAGCTACAGTGTTACGGAAAAGCTTCTCGTGGAAATACTTTAAGTGGGCAAGTATTCTCAGGTACAGATACATTATCTACCCAGACAGCAGCTGATAAAGCTGATGCAGTAGAACGTATAAGAACTACAGGTAAAGTTGCCAGTGGAGTACACTACTATCATCAGAATACTACATTTATTGATATGTATGGTCAAGCCGCCCCTGCACTAGTAGCAGGTGGTGCAGCAGGCTTAGAGCATGGATCAGTATTCAACATAGAGCACCCGTATAGCATAGAACAGCAATTTATGCATGGAAGACCAAATCAATTAGCTTCTAACATGTTAGTAGGACCAGCCGAGGCTGCTGCAGGTGTAGGAAGCGTAACGGTACTAGGTAAAGGATCCAGTTATGAAAGTACTCCAACAGTAACATTCTCTGCTCCAACTAGTGGAGTTACAGCGACAGGAACTGCAGTAATGGGTAGTTCTAGTACAGATGATGCAAACAGTGTAAGAGGTGTAAGAATAACTAATAGGGGTACTGGATACACAGTAGCACCTACAATTACTTTTTCTGGCGGCGGTGGAAACGGAGCTAGAGCAGCATCAAACTTAGGTGGGTACAAAAGACAAACAGACTACTGGCAAGGAACACTACCTTACTGGAGCTCAAATCATAGACTACTAGACACAGCCTACGCGGCAATGAAATTTACAATTGATGCAGATGCAACTACTTTACCGGAAGTAGAATACGTGGTAAAAGGTAAAGTATTAGATTGTTATAATTATGATAATACTTATAGACAAAATAGTGGAGAATCAGCAAACGACGATCATACAGACTTTAAAGAAGGAGACTTAGTAATAGTACAAACTTGGAACGGATCTGCCTACGTAAACGATAATTCAGGTACTAATAGTAATAAATTTAAAATTATGGATAAGTGGTTGTTTACTACTTCAAGAGGTACTTCTCACTATAAATTCAGACTAGATAGTACACCTAACTTAGGATCAGTGGATGGTACACCAACAAAAACAAAACTAAGATTAAAGCATGCTAGTACCAATGACTTCTGGCATATGCTTACTTGGAATCACGAAATAATAGGCTCAACTGCTTTTCCAGACAACTGGGTAGCAGCAGGAGCATCTAGCAATATAACAACACCTAGTGGAGTTATAACAGTTTCAGGAATATCAGGGGCTAACAAAACAAAACTAGGAGCAACTGATCCTTTCATTCAATTCTACGCACCTGAGTGGTATACTACTACCCCTGGTGATTTTATAGACTTAAAATATGCTTTACTAAAAGGAACTTGGACAGGTAGTGGAGACTCTAATGTTTTAACTTTTGCAAATACTACTGGTTATTCAGGAACTTTCCCTTCTACTATAAAACTACGAAATAGTGTTATATTTGATTGTTCTTCAATCTCTACTATAGCTAATATTGCTACTAATGCAACACTAACAAACAGTTATACAGACTCTGTTAATAATACAATTTTTGAAAGAGGTGGAACACTTCATAATATTACTACTGGTGAATTCAGAGAGATAATAGATTTTAATAAAGATACTAATCTAGTAACTATAGAAACTCCTTTCCTAACTCCTGCCTTTACTAATCATAACTTTAAAATAGATAATACAGGTGCAGATAAAAGGTCACTAAGTAACCCTGCCCTACAAACTCTAGACTTTATAACAAATGCTAAATACGGCAGAGGACTAACAATATCAGAGTTAGGATTACAAAGTTTCATAAACTCAGCAAAGCTTTGCGATGCTCGTTCAGACATAACAATAAGACTAGCTAACTCTCCAAGTGGAGTTGCCGTTGGTGATGTATTCAACATAACAGAAAACGGTAACAGTGGGGGAGTACATGTAGCTTCAGGTACTGTAGCAATTGGTGGAATAGATATTCCAAATAAAACATTAACTCTTACAAACGTTATTAATAAATTCGCAAAAAGATACAGCACTTATTGTGATGTTAAAAAAGGCGATATAGTATATACAGACGCAGGTAACTACTTTAGAGCTGCCGATGATATAGGACTACTACCTGCAACAGTGCCAACAGGTACTGTAGGAGACTTAACAATAATAACAGGAAATGTTAATCTATATAAAGTATCAGGGACTGGTTCCGTCAGTACTTTAAATATGTTAAAAAATGCTCTACCTATAGATTACTCTTTATATGATTCAGACTTTATTAAATACTGGAGATACTACGGATGGGAAGAGCATCATCAAAGAGAGGTTACAAGACATCAAACTAACTTCATAATTGATACAGGAAAATCCGTTTTTTCTAATATTAATTCCTTACTATCTCATTTTAACGGTATACTAGCTTACGAAAACGGTAAGTATGTACTTAGCGTAGAAACTCAAGAAGTAGCACCGATAGCTAGTTTAAACTCTACCCAAGAAAATATCAACCCTTATTATATAGATGCAACAGATGTTGTTGGCAAGATATCAGTTGTAGACAACTCTCAAAAGAATGGCAAGAACACAATTAAAGCCAGTTTAGCTGATCCACAACTTAACTTTGGTACTCGTAGTGTTAGTTTCTTTAACTCAGACTTTTTGAAGGCTGATAGAAACGTAGCAAAAACTGCAAGTTTTCCTTTCACGGGTATAACTAATTATTATAATGCCAGAATAAATACAGAAAAAGAATTGTTTCAGTCGAGGTTCTCAAAAGAAGTAAGTTTCGAACTCGGTCCAAGAGCTATACTATTAAGAGCTGGACAAGTAATCAGCATGACCTACAAGCCCTTTGGCTGGAGTAGTAAACTACTGAGAATCGAAAACCTTAATTTTAAACCAAATTGCAATGTTTCAGTAAAATGTCGAGAGTACGATGATAGCATCTATGAAATCACAAAACAACAAGCACTAGAGATTTCTCAGCAATCTTCATCACAGTTTAGTTTGGCAAAACCTTCTAAGCCTATAATGAGCTCGGTAACTAATAATAAAACAGGCTCTATGTTATTAACTTGGGTAAATGCACCAGACTTTATAGAAGGATCAGACTCAACAGAAATCTATTGTTCTTCTAGTAATTCATTAGCTTCAGCCGTATTGTTAGATACAGTAGATAACTCTACTACTTATATGTATAATGCCGCAGCAGCAGAAACCAAGTATTTCTGGATAAGACACACAAGATTTAGCAGAGGCTCTACGGGTAATAATAACTACATGGTAAAGGGAGACTATAATGCTACTTCAGGAACTCAAGGAGTTTCACTAGCTATATCTGCTGGAGCTCAATCAGTAAAACTACTACCAAGTAGTCACGTAGTAGATTACACTAAAGTAGGAACAGAGACATCTACTATTCAGTTTACTACTATACCTTTCAATATATCAGGACTTCATTTTTATGAGTTCTTTGTTGGAGGAAGCGCCGTAGGTAGTTCTCTATCTTCAGGTAATCGTGGTACTATAAATGGAATATCTAACGTTGCTTACAATGCTTTCGTACTACCACAATCTAGTGAGCCAGGACCAGACGACGCACCTGTACAAGTAACAGTAAAAATACGTGCTGGAGCTTCCGATGGAACAGTGATAACTCAGGACACTGTATCTATATTTGCAGTACAAGACGGACAGAGTGCAATAACAGGATTCTTAACAAATGAAGCCCATACAGCAGCAGCTGCATCTGATGGAACAGGAGCAAGTCTTTCAGGAGCTGGAGGAACTTTCAAAGTATTCTATGGTAATACAGACATTACTAGTAATGCTAAAGTAACTTTCTCAGCCGCATCAGGAACAAACATAACAGGTAGTATAAATGCAGGCTCAGGTGTATACACCCTTAGTAATTTCACAAACTCAGCTACCGCAGGAAGTGTAGTATTTTCAACACTTGTTAAGGGTAGTTTAATTGGTGGAGCAGACGGTGGCAATGATGTAACCATTGCAAGAACATATTCAATAGCAAAAGCAAAAGCTGGTATAAACGGCTCAGGCTCTAGTGGGTCAAATGCAAAAACAGTAAATCTAACAGCATCAGATTATTCAATAGTATATGATAAGGACGGGGCTACGCCTAATCCTTCTGCTAGTACAGATATTCTTTTAACAGCTACAGCTGTAAACTTTGTAGACCCATACTTTAAATTTACTGGAGACGGTATAACAGATGAAAGCTCATTTACTAATGGTGCAGTAGGGGCAGCGCAAGACACGTTTACGTTCCAAGTACCTGCTAATATTTTTACAGACCCTAAAACAATAAGAGTAGGAGTATCTGAAAAAGATGATGGTGCCTCACCAACTGCTAATGACACTAGTTCTAGTGAAGTAGCTTTTGATAGCGTAAGTGTTTTTGCAGTAAAACCAGGTGGTGATGGAGATGACGGCTATACAGTAATATGTACAAATGAAGCTCATACTTTCCCATCGTCTAGTGCTGGAGCAATTAGTAGCTTCTCAGGAAGTGGAACTGATATTGAAGTATTTTCAGGTGGTACTCAACTAACAGCTAAAACAAGTTCAGGTAACCCAGGTTCGGGACAGTTTAAAGTCACAGCAGCAGCAACCGGTATAACAGCAGGAGCTCTATCAATAGTTGACTCTGATACTGGCGTAGCTGGTAGTATAATAAGAGTTGCCAATCATAGTAGTATGGCAAATGCAACGACTATAGCATCAATTATTTATACAATTAATATAGAAAACACTACAAGTGTAACTAAAAAGCAAACATTCACAAAATCAAAACAAGGCATAGCTGGTTTAAATGCTAAAGTAGTAGTAGTATCTCCTTCTAGTGCTATAATGTTCGAAGAAGCTATTCTTGATGCTGACCCATCAGTTGACGAAGCTGTAGTTTTTACTCCTCAAAATATTGACGTAAGAGCTGAAACAGCAAATACAACAGCAAATGGAGCATGGTCAGTAAGCAGTGGCGCTGTTCTTACTAATGTAGTAAATACACATACAAGCCCAAGCTGTAGAGTTACTGCAGCCAATATGGTAAATGGAGCAACCGTAACTTATACACTAGCAAGTGCAGACGGTGGCTCAGCAGATTCTACAACTTTAAACTTAATAGACATTCACAGTTCTGCAGTAGTAGTATCACTCGATAATGACTCTCATGTACTACCAGCATCTGCATCAGGGGCAGTATCAAATTACGCAGGTAGTGGAACAACTATAAAAGCTTTTTCAGGACAAATTCCTCTTGACTTTGATGGATCAGGAAATACAGCAGGTCATTTTAATGTAACAGTAGCAAACATAGCAAATATAACAGAAGGTAGTATTAGTACAGGAGGTAGTGGAAGTTCTAGACATGCTATAATTGGAAATCATAGCGCTGCTGCTAATGGAACAGATTCTTATCAAATGTCATATACTATTACAGGTAAAGACGCAGATGGGGTAGCTTTTTCAATAGTTAAAAAACAGAGCATAACTAAATCAAAAACTGGAGACGCAGGTGGAACAGGAGCTGCAGGAACTAATAGTGCTACTGTAACTTTATATAAAAGAGACACAAGTGGCTCTAGTGCACCAGCTGTAATAAATAATAATACTACTTACACTTTTGCAACAGGAGTATTATCAGGATCACTAGATGGCTGGACTCAAGCTGTGCCTTCAGGGTCAGCTCAATTTTTATGGACATGTAACGCGCAAGCAATTGGAGCTCAAGGAGCTACAACAGATACTGTAGCAACAGGAGACTGGTCAACACCAGTAGTTACAACAGACCCACAAGTAGCTCGTACAATGGAGCTAACTATATTTAACCCTAGTACAGCCGCATCCATTACAAAACCTACTAATACTACTTCGGGAACTCCCCTTAACTTTAAAACTTTAGTACTAAGTATAGGTAGTGGTGGATCAAGTGGTTGGACTCAAAGCATACCAAATGTAAAACCTTATTTTCTAAGTATTGTGAAAGTCGTAGAACAATCTTATGAAGGAGCTCAGAATGTAACTTATACTACAGCCATAAGAGTCGGAAAGTTCGGTGACCTTGATGACGAAGATTTTGACTTTGACATACCAGATAATGGGAATAAAAAAATAAGATATAAGTTTAGAAACGACTTCATAGAAAGAACACTACCAGACAGATATAGTAATGACAGTATGAGTCTAGACTTTGACGGAGTAAATCCAAGACTTACAAAATATGGTAGTACGGTAGTTGCAGCAACAACTCCTGCTGCACTTAAAAATGCAACTATAGCAATTAATGCTTCAACAGGAGTTATAACTGGTATTACTGGTGATGGTATCTCTATAAGAAATGATAAGACTACTAAAGCTAACGTAGGACTACCAAATGTAGAAGATGCTAACCTATCTACTATTAGAGGTGGAGTAACTAAAGCTAACGTAGGATTAGCTAATGTAGAAGATGCTAACTTAGCTACTATAAGAGGTGGGGTAACGAAAGCTAATGTAGGATTAGCCAATGTAGAAGATGCTAACTTAGCTACTATAAGAGGTGGGGTAACGAAAGCTAATGTAGGATTATCCAATGTACCTAATACTGATACTACTAATGCTGCTAATATTTCTTCAGGTGAGATATCGATAAATAGAACTCCTGCTGCAGTTAGAAACTCGAATACTACTAAAGCTAACGTAGGATTAGCCGATGTAGAAAATGCTAACCTATCTACTATAAGAGCTGGAGTAACTAAAGCTAACGTAGGACTACCAAATGTAGAAGATGCTAACCTATCTACTATAAGAGCTGGAGTAACTAAATCCAATGTAGGACTACCAAATGTAGATAATGATTCAACTGCAACAATTAGAGCAGTATCAGCAGCAACATCAGGTACTGTAGCTGCTTGGACAATATCAGCAAATAAGATATCTAACTCAAAAATAGAAATAGATAACGCAAACGAAAGAATATTAATTAAGGATTCATAATGGGCAATAGGGTAATATTAGGTAAAAGAGGAAATGACTATGGAGTTTTTGTTTCTAAAGAAGGACATAACGTATTAAACTGCGCTAGAAAAGAACTTCTCTTTGATTCGACCTCACACAGATCAGGACTAGTATATGCTGGAGCTAAAGGCTTAAGTCTTTCAACAACTCCAGATAACTTTTTAACTACAGGAAGTAAGGGCAACTTAGGCTATATACCTTTAGTTGTATTTACAGAAAAGAATATAGGGGAAAGAGGTGCGCATGGTTCCGGTACTGAAATGTACATAGATAATATAAGTCAATGGGAAACAACCACATCAACAGTATGCCCTATAGAAGCACAGGCAAATCCAGAAGATGGAACCGATACTATTAGTTCTATGGATCATCCCAATCCTGCTCTAGGAAGAACATACGGAGACTTTAACACAGCTGAAGAAGAAGCAGTAAACTGTGCATACTTTGTATTAAGAATACCTTGTGCCTATGGGTACATGACAAGTGCAAACTTCGGGTAATCATGGCAAATAGAGTACTACTAGGTAAAGGAACATCTCAAAGAGGTGGCACAGACAAATTTGGTCTATGGGTAAGTAAACCAGGACAAGATGTTCTTACCTGTGCAGATGATAAATTAATATTTGATACAGATAAAGGAGGTAGTGCAGATATAAAAGGATTATTTCAACTACAAACTGTAACAGGTACTGCAACAGCCTCTGCAACCGCTACAGTATCAGCAGGAGCTACTGTGAACTTATCCTTTACTAACTTTAGCTGGGGGTTCGGAGTCATTCCCTTTTTAGGACTGGCTGCAACTACTTCTGGTGATCAAACAGGCTTTAGTAATGGAAGATTTAAAATTAATTCATTTAGTACTTCTGCGGTAAATATTACTAATCTAACTTCAAATGCAACAGTAGCAGTAAGCTTTTCAGTAATGCCTAGCTTTTCAAACAATGCGAGATTTTAATGGCAAATAGAGTAATAGTAGGTAAAAGAGGAAGTGACTATGGATTATTTGTTTCTAAAAGTGGAGTTGATGTAACAGCTAGTAGTTCTACTACTCCTTTGTCCTTTGACTCCAATGCAGCAAATGGATTGAATGTACATTCATTTGGTCAAGGAGTACTAGTTCCATCAGCACCTACAAACTTAAGTTTTGCTTTTGGAGGTACAACATATACAGCAGACTCTATAGATATAACACACAGTCTAGGTTATATTCCAGCATACGCAGTTAGATGGACCACTCTTGGAAACATCTCTAGTGGGCTAGCAACTAAAGTATGGACACCTCACTATTTTGAAAACGTAGAAGAAAGAGATCTAGCTGATGAGGATGATGAAGAAGACATAGTAGAATTTACAGGTACTTCAGGCTGTACTGCATATGCTCATTCTACTAATGTAATAAGAATTAAAAATGAAATGGGTCATCCTGACCACACAGTTAACGGAGTTAACAACAACTTATCAATGGTTTTTTACTCATATGTAATCTTCCACACAGAAAATTTTAAAAATGGAGAAAGTTTATAATGGCAACATGGCACATATTCTATGATAATTCAACTAAGCTAATTGCTTGGTCTACGAATGCAAACATAGATGACACAAACAAAACAGAGCAGGCAGACGCAGGCTTAACGTATCTAGAAAAAGATACAGAAACTATACCTAGTGATAATGATTTCTGGGTAAATTCTGCTGGGAATGATATAGTAGAGAAAACAATAT
>Ga0307986_10002303_pt1 | contig 13713 bp, 14 predicted proteins | sample EllFjometageno82_FD_203170 | JGI IMG/M metagenome (GOLD analysis project Ga0307986, IMG submission 203170) | Marine microbial communities from Ellis Fjord, Antarctic Ocean - #82 | ecosystem: Environmental > Aquatic > Marine > Unclassified | place: Southern Ocean | collected 2014-10-09
AGAAACAGCTAAAAAAGTTGACTCTGAAGTGAAAAAAATTGTTGAAGCTGGCTACGATAGAGCTAAAAAAGTATTAACAGAAAAAATTGATGATCTTCACAAAATAGCAAAAGCTTTATTAGTTTACGAGACTTTAACTGGTGACGAAATTAGAGATTTAATGTTGAAAAATATTCAACCCAAAAAACTCACTGAGTCTGAAGACGGTAAAGATGACAAAGGGTCTTCAGCCTTAGATTCTCTTGGCCTTAAACCCAAGTTAGTTCACTAAGAATAGTTCGTGAGAAAATATTACACACGTGCGTGTAATTTTTATTATGGAGTTAATGCAAAAAACCTCATTAAAAAAAAATTAGCGTTACCTTTGTGTGGCAACAAAAATATAGCTTTTGATAACATTGAAATTTTATCAAGAAAAACAAAAACAAAAACCATCAATATTAATAATATTAAAAAATTACCAAAACAAATAAAAAAAAATATTTTAATAGATTTAAAGAAAATAGTTTTTAAGAGAAAAAACTTAAATAAATACTCTAATATTTCTGAACCATTAATCATGGGTATACTAAACTTAACTCCTGATAGTTTTTCTGACGGGGGATTGTACGTTCAATCAAAAAAAGCCTTCATTCATATAAATAACATGATTTCTAAAGGAGCAGATATTATTGATATTGGTGGAGAGTCAACTAGGCCAGGATCTAAAGACATACCTCACAATATAGAGTGGAAGAGGTTAGAAAAAATTATTATTAATTTTAAAAAAAAATTTCCTAAAACATTTTTATCTATTGATACTAGAAAATCAGAAGTAATGTTAAAAGCAATTAAATATAAATCTGATTTAATTAACGATGTATCTGGATTTAATTATGATCAAAAAGCAGTAGACAAAATTAAGAATTATGATGTTTGGAAAGTATTACATCACATGCAGGGAACACCTAATACAATGCAAATCAAACCAACTTATAAAAATGTTTTATTAGATATATATGATTTTTTTGAAAAAAAAATAAATACTGATTTTAAAAAGTTTAAACACAAGAAATTTATTATTGATCCAGGAATCGGCTTTGGAAAAAATTTGAAACATAATTTGATTCTTATGCACAATATTTCATTATTTCATTCATTAGGATTTCCCTTATTAATAGGCACTTCTAGAAAGAAATTTATCAAACAAATATCAATTGAGTTTGATAGCAAAGAAAGAATTGGTGGAACCTTAGCTTCTGTTTTATACACATTACAACAAGGTGTACAAATATTTAGAGTACATGATGTCAACGAAGTGAAACAAGCAATATTAGTTTTTAAAAAAATAATTTCGACAAAATGAAAAAAAAATATTTCGGTACAGATGGAATAAGAGGCACAGTAAATCAGGGTAATATAAATGGAGAAAAATTTTTTAAGTTTGGCCTCGCAGCAGGAACACATTTTACTAATCAAAAAAAAACTAAACAAATTGCAGTTATTGCTAAAGACACAAGGCTATCAGGTTATACACTTGAGCCTGCGTTAGTATCTGGCCTTACTTCAGCAGGTATGAACGTTTTTACACTTGGTCCTTTACCTACAAACGGCCTTGCCATGTTAACAAAAAAAATGAAAGCTAATATGGGCATAATGATTACAGCTTCTCATAATCCTTATTACGATAATGGTTTAAAATTGTTTGGTCCAGACGGTCTTAAACTTTCTGATAAAATTGAAAAAAAAATAGAAGGATTAATTGATTCAAACACATCGAAATATCTTCTAAAACCAAAAATTTTAGGGCGTGTCCAGCGGTTAGAGACAGCAAATGATGCTTACATTACAATTATAAAAAAAAATTTTCCAAAAAATTTTAATTTAAAAAAAATGAAAATTGTAATTGATTGTGCAAATGGAGCTGGCTACAAAGCAGGAGTAAAACTTTTAAATTCATTAGGTGCAAAAGTAATTGGCATTGGCGTAGAACCCAATGGATTAAATATTAATGAAAATTGTGGATCTACCTATCCAAATAAAATTCAAGTTGCAGTTAAAAAACATAAAGCTCATTTGGGTATTTCACTTGATGGAGACGCGGATAGAATTATTTTATGCGACGAAAAAAGTAAGATTATAGATGGTGATCAAATTCTAGCAATGTTAGCCAAAAGATGGAAATCAAAAAAACTTTTAAAAGGAGGTGTTGTTGGAACTCTTATGTCAAATTATGGCTTAGAACAATTTTTCAAATCTGAAAAAATAAAATTTATCAGATCTAATGTTGGAGACCGTTATGTCAAAGAAAAAATGAAAAAATATAAATATAATTTAGGCGGAGAACAATCCGGACATATTATTTTAGGTAAATTTGCTACAACAGGTGATGGTCTTTTGGTTGCTCTAGAGATATTATTTTCTTTAAGAAAAGGTAAAAAAGCAAGTAAACTTTTTAATCTATTCAACCCAGTTCCTCAAATTTTAGAAAATATTATTGTAAAGAATAAAAATATTATTAACCAAAATAAAACAAAAATGAGTATTAATATTGCAAATAAACTTATTAAAAATCAAGGAAGATTATTAGTAAGAAAATCAGGTACGGAGCCTAAAATTAGAATAATGGGTGAGTCATATAATAAAAATTTATTAAAAAAATGTATTTTAATAATCAAAAAAACTATTTGTTAAATTGAAACCTAAATCTAAAATTCTAGTAATTGCAGGATCAGACTCCTCTGGTGGAGCTGGTATACAAGCAGATATAAAAACTATCACAACCTTAGGATCTTATGCTATGACTGCTATAACTGCTGTAACCTCACAAAATACTACAGGTGTTAAATCAATAGTAGGTATTGACCCAAAAGAGATATCTAAGCAAATATTATTTACATGTAGAGATATAAAGCCAGATGCAATTAAAATTGGCATGCTCCATTCTGAAGGTGTTATCAAATCAGTAATTGAGTCACTGGAATTAATTAAAGTTCCCAAGGTTATTTTAGATCCTGTGATGGTTGCAAAAAGTGGTACACGATTAATAAATAATAAAACAATAGATATTTTAAAAAAAAAGCTAATAAAAAAAGTATCTTTAATTACACCCAATATTCCAGAAGCAGAAGTTTTAACTAATTTAAAAATTAAAAATGTACAAGACATGATTAATGCATCCCAAATTTTATTGTCAATGGGTGCTAAAAATGTACTTATAAAAGGAGGGCACCTTAAGTCTAAGATAGTAAAAGATATTTTTGTAAATAAAAAAGAAATTAAGTTTTTTTCAAATAAAAAACTTATAACCAAGAATACACATGGTACTGGTTGTACCTTATCTAGTGCTATCACTACGTTTTTCTCATGTGGAAAACTATTAAACAAGTCCTGTGAGCTTGGAATTAAATATGTTAACCAATCAATAAGATCCAACCCTAACTTTGGTAAAGGGCATGGTCCCATTAATCATTTAAATTCGATAACCATTAATAAAAAGTTTAGATAATGAAAAACATAGTTGTAGTGGGTTCACAGTGGGGAGACGAGGGAAAAGGAAAAATTGTTGACTGGCTATCTAACCAAGCAGATGTTGTTGTGAGATTTCAAGGAGGTCACAACGCTGGACATACTTTAGTTATCGATGGAAAAGTTTTTAAATTAAGATTATTGCCATCAGGCATAGTAAGAAAAGATAAAATTTCTATTCTAGGTAACGGTGTCGTCATTGATCCTTGGGCATTATTAAACGAAATCAAAGATATCAAAAAACAAGGAGTGGAAGTCACAGAAAAAAATTTTATGATTTCAGAATCTGCTTCTCTTATTTTGCCATTTCATAGGGAGATGGATGAGATTAGAGAGGATGCTGCTGGAAAAGGAAAAATAGGAACAACACGCAGAGGTATTGGACCCTGCTATGAAGATAAAGTTGGTAGACGTTCAATTCGTGTAATGGATTTAAGATCTGAAAGCAATCTAGACGCTCGCTTAGAAAATGTTTTACTTCATCACAATGCAATTAGAAAAGGACTTAAAAAAAAAATTTATAAAAAACAAGAGTTGAAAAAAGAATTATTAAAGATAGCTCCAAAAATATTAAAATTTGCTCAGCCTGTGTGGCTTAGATTAGATGAATATAAAAAAAAAAATAAAAAAATATTATTTGAAGGCGCCCAAGGTATTTTATTAGACGTTGATCACGGAACTTATCCCTTTGTAACTTCGTCAAATACTGTTCCAGCTATGGCAGCAACAGGAACGGGTTGTGGACCAGATACTATTAATTATGTTTTAGGAATTACCAAAGCATACACAACTAGAGTTGGAAGTGGCCCTTTTCCAACTGAATTAAAAGATAATGTCGGTGAAAGCTTAGGCGTAAGGGGAAAAGAGTTTGGAACTGTCACAGCTAGAAAAAGAAGATGTGGCTGGTTTGATGGTGTTCTAGTTCGACAGACCATTAAAGTTGCAGGCATCACTGGAATAGCTTTAACAAAATTAGATGTACTAGATGAATTAGACGAAATTAAAATTTGTGTTGGATACGAGCTGAATGGAGAAAAAATGGAATATTTACCAGCCGCGTCTGAAGATCAGTTTAATATTAAACCGATTTATAAATCATATCCCGGATGGAAAGAATCCACACAGGGCATTAGAAATATGGAGGAGCTTCCAGAAAAAGCAAAAGTATATATACATGCTCTTGAAGATTTTATAGGCGCTAAAATTTCAAGTATATCTACAAGTCCAGAACGAGAAGACACCATTTTAATTGAAGATCCTTTTAATGCCAAAAAGTTTTAATTTGTTGAAAGTAAATTTTTAGATTTAGAAGAATTGATCATAGACTTTTGAAGTTTTTCAAAAGCTTTTGTTTCAATTTGTCTTATTCTTTCACGACTAATTTTATACTTCTTACTCAATTCTTCTAAAGTTTTTGGATTTTCTGAAAGTCTTCTTGCTTCTAAGATTTCTTTTTCTCTATCATTTAATATAGTCATTGCTTGAGTGAGTAATTCTTTTTTATCATCATACTCTTGTCTTTGTGAAACGATTAACTCTTGATCCAAATGATCGTCAACAAGCCAGTCCTGCCACTCGTCAGTTTCTCCTGCCTTAATTGGGTCGTTAAGTGATTTTTCATGTCCCATTAGTCTACGATTCATATTAACAACCTCATGAGAACTTACGTCTAGTCTTTTCGATATTTCTTCAACATGTTCATTTCTTAAATCACCCTCTTGATTAGGTGCGATTTGATTTTTAAGTTTTTTTAAATTAAAAAATAGTTTTTTTTGAGCAGTTGTTGTTCCCATTTTAACTAAACTCCAAGATCTTAATACGTATTCTTGTATAGATGCTTTTATCCACCACATTGCATACGTTGCTAATCTGAAACCTTTTTCAGGATCAAATTTTTTAACTGCTTGCATTAGCCCTATATTACCTTCAGATATTAATTCGTTAACAGGTAATCCGTAACCACGATAACCCATAGCAATTTTAGCAACTAATCTTAAGTGACTTGTCACCAATTTATGAGCTGCTTTTAAATTTCCTCTTTCCCTCCAACTTTTAGCTAAAAGATATTCTTCTTCTGCATCTAGCATGGGAAACTTTTTAATTTGCGATAAATAAATCGACAAACCACCGATTGAGGGTGAGGGTAAATTAGTTATTTTTTTTTCTTTATTCATTATCAATATTTATAAACTACAATTTAGCTTTTTAATGACTTAATTTATTTAATAAATCTAGTATTTTTTTGAAATCTTTAGGAAGTTTTGATTCAAAATTTATAATTTTTTTACTAGTAGGATGAACAAAGCCTAAATTTTTCGCATGTAAAGCCTGCCTATTTAATACATTCAGCCTGTCTTCAAAAACTTCATTAATTTTTTTAAACCTAAGATTTTTTTTACCATACTGTTTATCTCCTAACAAGGAGTTACCCTTGTAAGCCATATGCACCCTGATCTGGTGCGTTCTTCCTGTCTCTAGCTCACATTGTATAAAACTTATTCTAGGAATATCCTTTATGTTAAAGACTTTTAAAGTTTTGTAATTTGTTATAGATTTTTTTCCAGTTATTTCTGTTACAGACATTAATTGACGATTTCTTCTACTCCTTCCTATTAATGTTTCAATTCTACCGTTTAAAGGCCTTAAAACACCCCAGGCTAATGCTTGGTATGTTCGTTGAATTGTGTGGTCGCTAAACTGTTTTCCTAAATTAGAATGTGATTTGTTATTTTTTGCAACAACTAAAAGGCCACTCGTTTCTTTGTCGATTCTATGAACTATGCCAGGTCTGGTAGTACCGTTAACATCTGAAAGCTTATTTTTATACTTATAAATTAACGCATTAACCAATGTCCTTTCATAATTACCAGCACCAGGGTGCACAACCATACCAGCAGGTTTATTTATAATTAAAATATCTTTATCTTCATGAACAATATCTAGTTTAATTTTTGTGGGTAAAATTTTTGTCTCTTCTACAGGGATTAAATTTATCTCTATTACGTCATTAGTTTTTAATTTTTTAGAAGGAGATTTTTCAACATGGTCATTAATTTTAACTTGTTTTAATTCAATAATTTTTTTTAAATTAGACCTAGTTAAGTCAGGTATTAATTTTGTAAGAATCACATCTAACCTAGCGTCCGTATTTTCTTCTTTAATTAAGAATTTTGTTGAGTTATTTGACATTTAAATTTACACTATCATTAGACGCGCCGCTAGTTCAACTGGATAGAATACTTGATTTCGAATCAAGGGGTTGTAGGTTCGAATCCTACGTGGCGCACCAATTCTAATCAATCCAGTCCGATAATTTATTTTTATTTTTTAAAATAAAACTAGGAAATCTTGAGTCAATTTCTATTTTTCTCAACTGAAAACCTCTATTAAAAATATCCACTCCTTGAGAAATTTTTTTCTTAATTTTTTCCTCATCTACAATATCGTCAGTATTAAATTCTCCATGAGAAAAAGATTTAATCTTTATTTTTATATCCTTGGGAGTCTGCAGGAAAGAAAAATGCCATCCACCTTGAATTATCTGAAGATTTTTTTTATCAATTCTCCAAAAAGGATATTTTTTAAATTTTAAATCTCTTAGAGTTTGCATAGTTATAATATTTTTTTTTAAAGAAATTTTGGAACCAATCCAATTATTTTCCCCTAAATTTTCTAAATTTAATTTATACATAAACATCATTTGTGAGAATGCTATAAATTTAGAATTTTTCTTAATTTGATTCAATTTAGTTAAATCAGGTATTTCATCTGAGTCTGATAAAATAATAAGATCATTTAAATCTGCATCCTTGATACCTTCTATTAAAGAATTTCTTTGATGTTGCTCTATTAAAGATTCACCACCAGCATGATTTTTAAAATTTATGTCTTCTTTGTAATCCGCAACAACGTATTTAATTTTATTTTTAAATTTTGAAAAATTATTTATATTAAAATTAAGTTTTTTATTTGCACCTTGATGAGTTTTAGTTGACTCTGATATTACAAAAAAATCAACATATTCATTTAGTATGTTTAAGCGCAGATCTACCATGTGATCCTCGTTAAAGTACTGAAAACAATCGTATATTGCCATTAATTAAAAAACCGATCTTCAAAATTATTTATTTCATTTGAAGATTTAAGTTTACATTTGTTTAAAATTATTTTTAATAAATTTATTTGGCCAAATATAAGCATCAGACTTACAAATTTATTTTCATTAGTAGTAATTAAATTTCTACCTTCTTTGTTCCTAAAATTTGGAATAAATATCATGTCCATTTCAGCAGGGACTCTAGTACAGTGTGATCCTATGCCCTTCCAATCGACAACTATATAATTTAATTTATGAAGACAGTCCAAAAGCTGATTCCAGCTTGGCACTTCTTTGTACATGGAAAATATATGAGCTTCTATTTTTATTAGTAATGGGCTATAAGCACCTATACCTTTCAGTATTTCGAGTTCAGCTCCTTGAGTATCAATTTTTAAATAATCAAGTTTATTTATTTTTAAATTTTTTAAAGAAGTATTTATACTGTCACAATCTATTTCAATAGTTTCAGTAACTTCATAATTTTTATAATCTTTCTTTTTTATTCCATGGATATCAAAAAAACTTGGATCAGGCTGATACATTGAAGAACTACCGGTTCTATTGCCCAATATATAGATTTTTTTTTTAATTTGACTGCTCCAAATTCCTCCGGCAATTACATATTTATTCTTTGCCATTAGTTTTTTAGCTTCCTCTTTTATTGGCTCAACTAAAACTGGTTCAAAAAATTTATTATATTTTTCAGGAAAAAAAATGTCAGAGTTGAAACCGCCTTGAGCACCTATATCTAAGGCTAAAATTTTTTCATTGTTTAAATTTTTTTCAATTATTTTTGAAAAATTGTAATAATTATTTGCTATAAAACTTTTATCACTAAGGTAATTAATTATTCTTTTGTTCACTTTCAGCTTTATAAAAAGTGATGAAAAGTATGGCAGAAGAAGTTTTACAACACTTTTAGACACTTTAAATAAAATTTTCTTAAGCATTATTTTTTTTTACTCATTTCTTGGTAAAAGTAGTTAAACCAATTTTTTTATTTTTAATATTAGAAGATGAACAATGTAAATGAGTTCTGTCAAAAATTAATAGGTCTCCAAGATTCCAATTATACACAAACTCTATTTCCATCCCTTTTAAATTTTCAATATTCTCATGTTTTAAATATTTTTCATGATCAGATTTATCAAACGGTTTATCTGAAAATATTTTTAAATGTTCATCAGATCTTGCATTTTTTCCTTTTTTAAAATTTTCTGGGTTATTCTCAGCTAATTCATTTTCATTATTTGTAAAATTTGTTGAAACTCCGTAATATCTATTTTTAAAAATTACCGTTTCTCCATGTTCTGACAATGGTATTAAAGTCTGTTTGTAAATTAAATCCCTCAAGTTAAATCCAGCATCTACGTGTAATTTTAAAGGATTATGACTTTCTTGAAAAAGCCCAAAACATTCCTTCCCATCGTTAGTTATCAGATTATCCATTCTAAAATCACCTATTACAGACTTAAGTTTTGATTTAAATAATGACTCTAATTCTTTTCCAGATCCATCTAGCCATCTTTTCTTGATTACTTTTTGTTTTAGATTATTAACAGCAATAGGAAGTTCATCGTATAATTTTAAAAACTGAGCAACTTCCTCAGTGTTAATAAAATTATTTATTACTTTGGGTGAACCTTCTAATTTTTTTATTTTGTTTAATTCACTATGCATGATTATTCTCCAATATTTATTAGTGTACCTCTTACTTTTGCTCCATAATAAGCTAGGTAAAAAATAAATACACTAAGAGAGAAATAAATGAAAGAGATCACAATACTTTTAATGATCTCTAAATTATTCACAGCATTATTTATCAATATATTTCTCATTTCCTCGAAAATATGAACAAGAGGCAGGGCCTTAGCGATAAATTGAAGAGAATTTGGTAATATTTCTATTGGATAGTAAATGCACCCTAGAGGTGCTAAAAAAAATAAGCTGGCCCAAGCAACATTCTCAAAAGATGGTCCAAATCTTAGAAGACCTGCTGTAACAAGTAAACCCAAACTAATACCAAATATGTAAAGAGCAATAAGAAGAAAAACTAAAGGGACACCCAATTTAAATATAGAAACACCAAATAGGGGGACTGCCACTAAAACAGCAGGCACTAGACCAATCAATGTTCTTATAAGGGCTGTCATTGTTAAGGCTGCAATAATTTCACTAATTTTAATCGGAGCAATAAATAAATTTGTAAAATTTCTACTCCAAATTTCTTCTAAAAACATCATATTGTAACTAATACTTGATCTAAATAAAAAATCGTAAAGAATAGCAGCGGTAAGAATAATTCCTACAGTATTACTATAGTAAGTCGAGCTTACAGTAAAAAACTCAGAAATAAATCCCCATAAAAAAACTTGTACAGATGGCCAATAAATTAAATCTAAAATTCTTGGAAAAGAACTTTTTATCAAATAAATATGTCTTAAACTTAAACCATAAATCTTATGCCATCTCATTAGTACTCCTTGCTATTTTTAAGAATGTATCTTCAAGACTATCCCTACCATGTTTATTTATTAGATGTTTACATGTCCCTCTGTCTACAATTTTACCTTCCTTCATCATAATTACTGTATCGCAAAGTCTCTCAACCTCTTTCATATTATGAGAAGCTAATAAAATAGTTATATTATTTTTTAACTTATAAGCTTCTATATAATTTCTCACGAAGTCACCGATATCAGGATCTAGACTAGCGGTAGGTTCATCTAGGAACAAAATTTCAGGTTTGTTTATTAATGACTTAGCTAAAGAGACTCTATTTTTTTGACCAGAAGATAACTCTCCTGTTTTTTTGTCTAAAAAATTATTTAAGTCTAAATCTTCTGATATTTCAGAAATTCTATTTTTTAAATCTTTAACACCATAGAGCCTACCATAAACTTCTAAATTTTGTCTTACCGTTAACTTCTTTGGTAGTTCAATATAAGGGGATGCAAAATTCATTTTACTTAAAAGACCATCACGATTAGCATTGTCAACATTGTTACCGTTAATCAAAACTTCTCCACTTGATGGAGTGATCAAGCCAAGCATCATGCCTATAGAAGTAGTTTTACCACAGCCATTAGGTCCTAAAAGACCTAATGTCTTATTTTTATCTAAAGTAAAGTTAATATTATTAACCGCAACATAGTTGTTAAACTTTTTACTTAAATTTTTTACATTAATATTCATGAGTTTAATTAGCTGCTCGACTTAGCCTATCATTTATGGCCAAACCGATTCCAGTTTTAGGGATTGAAGTTACACAAATCATTTTATAATTCTTCTTTTTAATTAATCTTAATATTTTGTAAAGATTTCTAGCCGCCTCATTAAGATTTGATTTATTGCTTAAGTTAAAAATATTTTTAGCTTTTTTATATTTTTTACCGAAAACAATAAAGGCTTCATTGTTTTTTGCTTTTTTTTGATTAAGTTTTATAGGAATACCAGGTGAATAATGTCTCTTTAGCATACCAGGGGCTTTTATAATTTTAGTACCTCTATATACGTTGATTTTTTTATTTAATACTTTTGAAATATCTGATGGATTAATTAATCCGGGTCTTAATATTTTTACTTTAGAAGTTAAATCCACAACTGTAGATTCAAGTCCAATTGTGCAACTTCCTCCATTTAAGATAAATTTTAAAGAAGTATCAAATTCATTTACAACATCATCGGCCGAGACAGGACTTACTTGAGTTGATTTATTAGCGCTTGGTATTGCTAAGGGGAAATTTAAAGACTTTAATATTTTTCTTATAGTCTTATTTCTAGGCACTCTAACAGCAACAGTTTTTAAGTTTGCTGTAGCTATACTGGGTATCAAAGAATTTTTCTTTTTTTTAAGAACAAATGTAATAGGTCCAGGGCAAAATTTTTTGTATAATTTATAAAAATCACTATTTAACTCTACGTCATTTTTTAATTGTTGTAGATTTATATAGTGAATAATCAATGGATTCTTAAAGGGTCTTTTCTTTAAAAGATAAATTTTTTTGACAGCTTCTTTAGAATAGGCATTTCCAGCTAAACCATAGACTGTTTCTGTTGGAACACCTATTAATTGATTTTTTTTAAGATAGTTTACAGCTATAGATAAGTTTTTCTTGTTAACTTTAAATATATTTGAATAGATATTTCTCATAATGTAATTATTATACTTTTAATGAAAACTGAAAATATTCCAGACAAGGCTCAAAGTAAATCAATAAAAGAGATTAAGGAAGAAATTAATCAAATACTTGAAAAACTAGAAAGAGAAGATGTGAACTTACCCGAATCAATGAATGAGTACGCTCGTCTTTTAAGTCTAAATAAAAAAATAGACTTATTATTTAAAAAACGTGTTAAGGAAATTTCTATTATCGGGAAAGAAAATAAAAAAATAGATCATGATAAAAAAATTATTAAATGAAAATGCGAAAAAAACAGATATTTTTCTTAAAAAATATTTAGATAAACAGGCATACTCTGATTTAGTTCCACCAATGAAATATGGTGCTTTGTCAGGAGGAAAAAAAATTCGATCATCTGTAGTTTTGGGTGCAGGAAAGCTTTTTAATATAAAAGAAGTTAAACTTTTAAATATATGCGCGGCAGTTGAATGCATGCACTCCTATTCTTTAATACACGACGACCTACCATGCATGGACGATGATAAAATTAGAAGAGGCAAACCAGCAACACACATTAAGTTTGGAGAATCTACTGCAATTTTAGCTGGTAATTCTTTACTAACATTAGCTTTTGAAATGATAGTTGATAAAAAATATAAAATTGAAAATAAAGTAAAAATAAAACTTATTGAAAGCTTAGCATATTGTTCAGGTCATGCAGGTATAGCCGGGGGGCAGTACCTTGATTTAAATTTTGAAAAAAAAAGAAAAAGACTTTTAGATATTTTAGATATGCAAAGAAAAAAAACTGGAAAGTTATTTAATTTTTGTTGTTATGCAGCAGGAGCAATTGCTAAAAAAGATAATAAGGAACTAAAATCTTTAAGCAAATTAGGTGAGGATATTGGTTTATTATTTCAATTTGCCGATGATTTCATTGATATCAATGGATCAAAAAAACTTGCAGGTAAATCTATCAAAAAAGATCAGAAAAAAGGAAAATCAACTTTAGTTGCCTTAATAGGATATGAAAAAGCCTATTCATATGCTAGCAAACTGAAGAAAAATATATTGAGTAAACTTTCAAAACATGGAAAAAAAGCAGATAATTTAATTAATACAGTTGAGTTTATTTTAGAAAGAAATTTTTAATGAGCAAACTATTAGAGCAAATTAATTACCCAGCAGATTTAAGGAAATTAAAGAAAGAACAGCTAGATCAGGTGTCTAACGAGCTTAGAGAAGAGCTAATCAATGTTGTTTCTGAAACAGGAGGCCATCTGGGGGCTGGCTTAGGTGTGGTAGAGCTTACTATTGCCATTCATTATGTTTTTAACACACCAAAAGATAAATTAGTTTGGGATGTTGGTCATCAATGTTACCCGCATAAAATTATTACAGGAAGAAAGAACTCAATTAAAACTTTAAGAAAAGGTGGAGGCCTTTCTGGTTTTACGAAGAGGTCGGAAAGTGAATACGATCCTTTTGGAGCAGCACATAGTTCTACTTCTATTTCTTCTACACTTGGAATGGCTGTTGCTAATAAATTGTCTAATAACAATAATAATGTTGTTGCCGTTATCGGTGATGGAGCAATGAGCGCAGGTATGGCTTATGAAGCGATGAACAATGCTGGTGCTCTAAGATCGAGACTTATCGTTATTCTTAACGATAATGAAATGTCTATTGCGAAACCAGTTGGAGCTATGAGTAAATATTTAGCCAAACTTTTATCTGGAAAAATATATTTTAGCTTAAGAGAAACTGTCAAAATGATTACTTCTGCATTTTCAAAAAGATTCGCTGAAAAAACTGCTAAAGCTGAAGATGCAATTAGAGGACTTGTTACAGGTGGGACTCTATTTAGCGAACTTGGTTTTTATTATATAGGCCCAATTGATGGGCATGATATTAATAATTTAGTTTCAATATTAGAAAATGTTAAAAATTCAAAGCACCAAGGTCCAGTCTTAATTCACGCTA
>Ga0307986_10002304_pt1 | contig 13711 bp, 13 predicted proteins | sample EllFjometageno82_FD_203170 | JGI IMG/M metagenome (GOLD analysis project Ga0307986, IMG submission 203170) | Marine microbial communities from Ellis Fjord, Antarctic Ocean - #82 | ecosystem: Environmental > Aquatic > Marine > Unclassified | place: Southern Ocean | collected 2014-10-09
AGTAATGAAAGGTATATTCTCCATAAAAATCATTTTTGTGATGTATGTTATTATTATTTTTATCACTTAACCATTCTTTAGAAAAATCTGAGTTCCCAAGACCTACAGGTAAATAATTTAATTCTTTTATCATTGCTAAATGATTTGGATTTAGTGTAATGCAATAAATATTTAAATTATTCATAAATAATTATTCTTTATAATCACTCAGAAAACTTTCAGCTAAAATCTTGTTCCCATTTTTATTAAGGTGAATATCTCCATCAATATAATATTGAAAATATAGTTTTCTAAAACCAATTTTTTTTTTTATTTTAAAAAAAGGAGTCATTAAATTATAGAAATTTTTACATTTTTTTTCACAAAAATTTTCCCATATTTTAACTTGTTTGTTGTCTTCTTTGTCATGAAGAAGTGTTGCGGGCCAGGGATATACTGCAATACTCATGGGAATATTATTTTTTTTTAATAGTTCGTAAAGTTTTTCCATTGGCTCTACTGAATTATTGATTACTTCTTTTAAGCTTCTTTCTTCATACCATTTTTTTTCATAGCTGTAGGTCCATGAAGATCTAGAATTATTTAAAACCCAATAAGGAATTGATTTTTTCTTAACACCACTCTGAATTAAAATTTCGTTAGCTTTAAGAATAAGGTAATTGGTTATCTTAAATTTTTTTGAGAGAAACATCATTGTCTTTTCTAAATTACTGTAAACATCAGGTTTCCAATTTTTGTTTTTTAACAAAACTACATCATCATTTAGTTGGTACTTTGCTGTATCATCTTGTAAATCTGATATATCAAGAAAAACTATAATCTCATTAAAAATAAAATCTTTTTCTAAAAGATACTTTATTTTACTGTAATATATAGACGGAGAATAAGAAGATGAGGCTAAATTAGCTATATTTTTGTTTTTAAGTTTATTTTTTATTTTTGCTACAAATGTTTCATTGTTAGCTAAGCCAAATCCAACAGTAAATGAATCTCCTATTATTCCTATATCAAAATTTTTAGATTGTTCTTTAGAATTACACTTATTTCTAAAACCAAAATTATCTGTACAAAACGAGAAACGTTTTTTTCCCCACCCTGCACTATTTGTAAAGTAATTTTTCTTTAAACCATGGTGATATACCGGGTGCTGTTCACCCATACTTGTATCTACATCAGAAAAATTTTTTCTTAATATTTTTTTATATACATAATTACCTATTAAAAGATCAAAAACAAAAAAAAATAAAAGAAGTAAAATAAAAAAATTTAATGTTGAGATTACTTTTTTTATAAACATCATGTTTTAATTTTATTACGGTTTTATTGGTAGCGGGAAGTGGAATCGAACCACTGACCTCAGGCTTATGAGTCCTGCGCTCTAACCAACTGAGCTACCCCGCCAACTTTTAATACTTTATAATAGTTATATTATTACTTACAACAATATTTTTTATATTTGGTATTGATGTTTTAAAGTTATTGAATCTTTTTTTTTAAATTAGAAAGATTAACTATTAACTGGCTATTTTGATGTTTTAAAATAGGTGAAATATTTTTTTCAATTATATTTTGATATCTCAACTTACATTTTTTTGCTAAATTTGCACAAGCATTTCCAGCAGTTAATGATTGTATCTCTAGTAATCTTGTTCCTGGTTTTGAAAAAACTATATTAGCAAAACCGGCTCCATGTAGACCAACAATGTTATCTGCATTTTTAAAAATTTTTACTTGGTCTTGAAACGTGTATTCAGATAGCGTGATTGACTCATATCCAAAACTCTTTAACAGTTCACTCACCTCTTCACTGTTAATTATTTTTCTGTGTTGGTTGTTTTTTTCTTTATTTCTATCGATATATATTTTTTTGAAAAATTGTGTATCTGTATTATTGTCATTAATAAAATTTTTTCTTAGCCAATCAATAATCCACATAGGCATATTAGTAATTGATTCAGAGGCATTATTATTAAAAACATTTGGATGATCTACTGTTAGAATATTATTACTGGTAAGATGTTTAAAATTTTCTCCATCCAATAATTTTTTTGATAAAATTCCTAAACTATCAAGTGACTCTTTTTGATAATTTCTAGATAAAGATGGTAATAAAAAAAAATCCGGTTGCTTTTCTAGATTTAATTTTTCTAAAATACCAATCTTGGGTAATACATCAAAAATCCAATGCCAATAATTATTTTTCCCTGCACCTCCACATAATAAAGAAAAAACTGATCCATCAATTTTTTTTAAAAAATTTGGAGTTCCGTTGTTCAAAACTATATTAGCTTCGGCAGAAGAATTAAAAATCCTATCATTTTTATCGTATCTATATTGAAATGAAGGTTCTTTTATTAAACTTTTACCTTTAATAAAAGCTGTATCATGTATTGTTGTAGAGTAAATTCTTCCGTTAGGTATTTTATAGAAATTATAAGATATCGAACTGTCAAAAATGATTTCTTTTATTACTATTTCTTTTACTTCTTTAGCTTTAATAATTTTATCTATTTTTTTATAAAGTAAACTAAATATAAAAATTTTGATTAATTTATAAAATTTGCTAAATATTTTTTTTCTAAACATATAAATGGTTTAAAATAATTAGATAAAAGTTCTTATTTTTGTATTTTTTATTATAGTATTTTATAAGTTATTAATATATTTGTTTAAGATAAATATATTAATTAACTATCAATATGAAAAAAACTGCTTTAATTACAGGTATAACAGGTCAAGATGGATCTTATCTATCTGAGTTGTTGATTTCCAAAAATTATAAAGTACATGGTTTAGTGAGAAGAGTTGCTCTAGAAGATGGAAATCATAGGCTCTGGAGATTAAGACATATTTTAAATAAAATTACACTTCATTCAGCTTCACTCGAAAGTTATGCGAGCTTGGTAAAGATTATTCAAAAAATAAAACCAACAGAAGTGTACCATCTCGGGGCGCAAAGCTACGTTGACTATTCATTTAAAGATGAATTTTCTACACTAAATACTAATATAAATGGAACCCACTATATCTTGTCTGCTCTGAAAGAATTTTCTCCTAAATCAAAATTTTATTTTGCGGGTTCATCTGAGATGTTTGGACGGGTTTTAGAGGTTCCTCAAACAGAAACAACACCTTTTTATCCTAGATCAGTTTACGGAATATCAAAAGTTGCTGGTTATGATCTTACGAGAAATTATAGAGAAGCTTATAAAATGTTTTGCTGCAGTGGGATACTATTTAATCACGAATCGCCTAGAAGAGGGTATGAGTTTGTAACTAGAAAAATTACACATGCGGTTGCTAGAATTAAATTTGGCATTCAAAAAGATTTAAGATTAGGAAATCTTGATGCAAAAAGAGACTGGGGCCATGCGGAAGATTATGTCAGAGCTATGTGGCTAATGCTCAATCAATCTAAACCACAAGATTACGTCATAAGTACTGGAAAACAATATACAGTAAGAGAGTTTACTAGATTAGCTTTTAGTATGGCGGGATTAGATTACAAGAAATATATTAAGATTGATAAATCACTTCATAGACCTGCAGAAGTTTTAACTCTCCTAGGTGACTGTAAAAAAGCTAGAAAAGAGCTTAAATGGAAACCTAAATATGATTTTAAGATGCTTGTTAAAAGTATGGTTGAAGCAGATTTAGACTTTGTAAAGAAAGAAAGATACTAAATATCAAAGGTATCAAAAATACACTAACATTTTTTTTAGCTAAGAGCTGTTTAAAATTTTAAATAATTTTTTAACTATATATTTTAAATTTTGGCAGGGGAAAAATAAATTTTGATCCTTTTTTGATAGTGGTTGACTCTCTGCTCAAAATCTCTTTTTTGAAATGCCAGGGTAAAACTAAATAATAATTAGGTTTCATTTTTCTGGAAAATTTTTCTGAAATAATTTTAATTTTACTTCCTGGAGTAAAAAGATTGTATTTTTCTGGATTTCTTTCTGCTGCATAATCAATCAAATTATTGTCCAATTTAAAATATTGTAAAAGAACATTTCCTTTAGTTGATGCTCCATAACAATGTATTGTTTTTTTTTTATTTTTTTCTGTTTTAATAAATTGTGAAAGTTGATTTTTTATAACATTGATTTTTTTAAAAAAATTTATAAAGGTTTTTTTTTTTTCTAATTTTAGTTTTTTTTCGTAGGAAAAAGCATTATTTAAAGAAACTCGGTTATCTAAATATGAAGCATTTTTTTTACAGATAAAAAGTTGTGCACTTCCACCATTAATATTATTATATTTTACATCAAATAATCTAAGATTATTTTTAAAGCACATTTCAGAAATAATTTTTACACTATAGTACTCAAGGTGTTCGTGACAAAATGTGTCAAACATATTAAGTTTAATTATTGACCCAAGATCAGCAAATTCTAATAAAAAAATACCATCATTATCTAGTAGCCTTTCTGCGTCGGCTAAAAACTTATTTGGTTTTTTTAGATCGTAAAAAACTGAAAGAGCTGTAATTATTTTAAATTTTTTGTTAAAAATTATTTTTTTTATTTTATTGGCAGAAAAAAATTCTGAAATTGTGTAGTTTATTTTTTTATATTTTTTAGAAAATTTATCTATTAGAGGATCTACTCCAAAAGTTACAATATTTTTATTATAAAAATTTAATAGAGTTCCATCATTACTTGCTATATCTAAAACTAATTCACCTTTTTTTATTCTGGTTTTTCCAGATAGTGTTTTGGTTACATTCTTGACATGTTTTGTCATAGTAGCATTAATTCCAGTCTGATACCCATAGTCAGGACCGTAAAGATATTTTGTATCAAAATTATTTCCTAGCTGCAAAAGCTTGCAAGCTTTACATAGAACTACGTTAATTGGGCCTTTTTTTGGGTTTTTACCCTTTTTAAAAAATTTTCCTGTGTAGTAAAGGTTTCCCAAAGAAAAAATATTTTCTATTTTTTTTGACAAGCAATTTCTACAGTTTTTTAATTTCATTTATTTTATGTTTTCAAAATTGTTCTAATATATTATAAAACTATTGTGTATCTAAAAAAATCAAACTTTAAAAATAAATTAGTATTGGTGTTGTGTTTTTTTGCTTCTACTGGAGCTTCCATATTTTCTACAGCGCCTTTATTGGCTTATTATAGTTAAATAGCGATACAAATGAAAAAAATATTATTTACATTAATTCTATTTCTCAATTCAAGTATGCTTTATGGCCTTAATTTAAGAGGAGAATTCTTTCAAGGCAATTTAATAGTAGGCAAGACTGAGCCTAAATCAAAGATATTTATAGATAGTATAGAGGTTAAAATTTCTAAAGAAGGTTTTTTTGCTTTTGGATTGGGAAAAGATAGAAAAAATAATGTCACTATCATGAAGTCTAAAGATGGAATTTCTACAAAAATAATAAAAAAAATTTATAAAAAAGAATATCGAATACAAAAAATAAATGGTTTACCCAAAAAACAGGTGACACCACCTAAAGAGCTGTATGAAAGAATTAAAAATGATAATAAACTCATAGGAAAAGCAAGAGCAATTAATAGTGATTTAACTTTTTTTACTGATACGTTTAAAATTCCTATTAAAAATACTATCATTACTGGTGTGTATGGGAGTCAAAGAATATTGAATGGCATTCCTAAATCTCCACACTACGGTTTAGACTTCGCAGCAAAGGAAGGAACTGAAATTAAGGCAATGTTGGACGGCGTAGTTACTCTTTCAGAAAATGATTTATACTATACTGGTGGGACAATTATTTTTGATCATGGGCACGGTGTAAGCACTTTATATATGCATATGAAAGATTTATACGTAAAAAAGGAACAAAAAGTTAAGCAAGGCGATGTCATAGGTACAGTTGGTAAAACAGGAAGGTCGACTGGAGCACACCTAGATATAAGATTAAATTTGTTCAATTTAAAATTAGATCCAGCTAGTGTTTTAAAAATTGATTAGCTAAAAAATTAAATTATTTTTTTGATGTTGTAATAAAATATTTAACAATATTTTTAATGAACTTTTCTCTTAAAAATTCATTTTTTAAATGAATATTATCCTCTGCCCATATTAATTTTTTATCCAGATAAAAATTATCATTATTTTTTATTATTTTTGAGAAATTTATATGATTTATTTTAGGAAATTTTTTAGAAACTTGATCAATAATATCCGATACATTCGTTTTATATTCTCCTGTGAAATGTTTATACTGAGGGTGTGTCACAACATATATTTTTTTAAGATTATTAGATTCACTAATTCTAGCAAAATATTCATTAACTGAATTTTTGAAATAATTTATATTATTAACATTCTTGGAAATAAGATTTTTTTCAATCTGCTCCCAGCCACAATCATTTGATATCACAACTTTATTTATTTTGTAGTTTGACATTTTAATTATTCTATTCAAAGCTTTCATAATTTTATAATTCATATATTTTTGGACTTTGTAAATTTTAGAGGAATTATTTAAATTTATTTCAGATAGTTTAATAATTTTGTCAATATTAAATGGGTCTACAAAAAGCGGATATTTTTCATAAGTAACTGCTTTGAGATTTCCGTTTGTATCAAATTTTTTTAAATTTTTATATCTACAGATTTCGTCTCCAATATCTGTCTGGTCTATATATGTGATTAAAAAATCTGGTTTTATTTTAAAATTTTCTTCTAGTAGTTTGAACTGAAGACTCATTAACGAAGGTGAGTAGGAAGTTATGCCAGCACCAATTATAGTGTAATTTGGTCCTAAACTTTTTTTTAGATAATTTAAATTTTCATTAATATCTGTGATTTGTTGTATCCACGAATCTCCCTGAAAAAGAATAGTACTTCCGGCATCAGATTTGTTTACTATAGTATATAGCATCTCATTCAAATTTACTCTTTCACCAACTATTGAATTGTTAGGGGTAGGCGTAAGTCTTAAGTGATTAACTATCTCTGAATTTTTTTTGTAAAAATTAAGTTTTTTTGTGTTATTAAAAAAATTATTTTTTAACTCATTATCCACTGTAATATAAAAATAAAAAAATGCTAAAAAGTAAAAAAAAATAACTGATAAAAAAAAGGTTAATACAAAATATGATATTTTTTTCATTTTTTAAAATACCTTACTTAATCTAATTTAAAATTTAGCCGATAATCTTTTTTTAAATTTATATCTTGATCTTTTTTATATAAAATTAAATTTTCACAAACTAAAATATCTAAATCTGTACCCATAAAACACCTATACGCATCATTAACTGTGCAAACTATCGGTTCACCTCTTATGTTAAAAGAAGTATTTACGAGAATTGGGCAACCTGTTATTTCTTGAAATTTTTTAATTAATTTATAATATTTATAATTTGTTTCTTTGTGCACTGTTTGAATTCTTGCAGAATAATCCACGTGCGTAACAGCAGGAATTTTAGATCTTCTAATATTTAGTTTATTTATTCCAAATAAATTTTCTTGAGCATTAGTCATGGGTATTTGAATTTCTTTTCTTATATCAGCAACTAAAAGCATGTATGGACTTGGGGTGTTTAAATCAAACCAATTTTCAACTTCCTCATTCAAAATAGAAGGTGCAAATGGTCTAAAGCTCTCTCTAAATTTAACTTTTAAATTTAATTCTTTCTGCATTTTTTTTGATCTAGGATCGGCCAATATTGATCTTCCTCCTAAAGCCCGGGGGCCAAATTCCATTCTTCCCTGAAACCATCCTACTGTTTTTTCCTCGCTTAATTCTTTAGATAGAATTTTAATTAATTCATCTTCATTGTATTCTTTAAAATTTGCTTTTAAAAAAGTCAGTTCTCTTTTAATCTCATCTCCACCAAACTTAGGACCTAGATATGATCCTTTCATACTATCCGATGCATTCACAATTCTTTTTTTTTTAAGTTCTTGGTGCCAGTACGCTAGGGCAGCACCAAGAGAGCCTCCGGCATCACCAGCGGCTGGTTGGACCCAAATATTTTTAAAAGTTTCATCTTTTAAAATCTTTCCATTAGCTACACAGTTTAAAGCTACACCACCAGCCATACAAAGATTTTTTATTTTGTACTCACTTGCAATATTTTTAGTTAATTTGAGAACGACTTCCTCGGTTACTGACTGAATAGAAGCTGCTATATCCATGTGAAATTGAGTTAATAAATCTTCTTCTGATTTTCTTGCAGGTTGTCCAAATAAATCATTAAATTTTTGATTTGTCATTGTTAAACCTGTCGCAAAATTAAAATAACTCATGTCAAGTCTGAACGAACCATCGTCTTTAAGATCGATTAGATTTTTTAAAATTAATTCTTTATAAATAGGTTTTCCATAGGGAGCTAAACCCATAACTTTATACTCTCCGCTATTAACCTTAAAACCTGTATAATAGGTGAAAGCAGAATAAAGAAGTCCTAACGAATGTGGAAAATGAATCTCTTTAAGTATTTTAATCTCATTTCCTTTACCGTGAGCTATTGTTGTGGTGGCCCACTCACCTACTCCGTCTAAGGTTAAAATTATTGCTTCTTCAAAAGGTGAGGGATAGAAAGCGCTTGCGGCATGACTAAAATGATGTTCTGAAAATTTTATTTTTTTAATATCATTAAATTGTTCGTCTTGTTCTTGAAGTAAATCAAATAGATATTTTTTTTGAAAAAGTTTTTCTCTCAACCATATAGGCATAGCTAATGAGAAAGACTTAAATCCTTTAGGAGCAAAAGCTAAATATGTCTCTAGCAATCTTTCAAATTTTAAGAATGGCTTTTCAAAAAAAACAATATGATCTATTTGATTTAATTGAATTCTTCCCTCTTTTAGAACATAATTTATCGCGTTTTTTGGGTACCTTAAGTCATGTTTAATTCTTGAAAATCGTTCTTCTTGAGCTGCAGCAATAATTTCTCCATCTTGAATTAATGCTGCTGCACTGTCATGATAGAAGGCTGATATTCCTAAAATGTTAATCACTAGAAAATTGTGTAGATGAATGGAGCAACAGCAGAGCCTTGACTGAGAACGATCAGCATACCAAACAACGCTAATACAATTATAATCGGAGCTAGCCAATACTTTTTTCTAACTTTTAGAAATTCCCAAAATTCTTTTACAAATTCATACATTAAAATTGTTTGTCCATTGTAGTTATATTGTTTTTTCTTTTTATCCAGTAGGAACTATTCTTTGAAAACTTAAGCATAAGCAAGTCTTTACCTAAAGCTCTAACAAAAAAACTTATCGGAGTTACAATAGTAAAAAATATTAAAGCCATAATTATTGGAGAAATTATTTTTCCAATAACTTCTCCTAATTTTATCCAAGTGCTATTAAAAGGCTTTAACAGTTCAGACTTAAAGAAAGCTAGTATTAAAAAGATTAAGGCTAATAATATAGACCAAACCCTTATTTCTGCTAATTTTAAAAGTGGCCAAAATCCTATCAAAAGAAAAAGAATTGAAAAAAGAATTCCAAAACTCTTTTCAGATGATTTTTTCATGGACTAATAATTATAATTTAAATCAGTTGAGTTCATTAATTAAGCTGCAACTTGCAAATTGTGCTTAGCTGCAATTCCACTTAAAAAACTCCAAAGATATTTGGCTGTAGATAGAGCTGCTTTCTCAGCTTTAACTTGATCTTCTTTTGAAAGATCGTCCAGCAATACTTCGCATTCTTTTCTGTGATGCACGTCAGCTTTTTTATGTGCTTCAAAAAATTCAAGACCTTCTTCCGATGTAACACCGTAATATTTCTTCAGTCCTTGAATTTTTGTTTCAGCTATTTCGGGTATTTGTCTTTCATATGTATACAGTGAAGCCAATCCTTCTGCATAAGTTGATCTTCCATTTTTAAAAAAATTGTCAATTAAATCTTTAGTAAATTTATCAGCTTTAACTTCTTCTATTCCTTTAACATCTGCTCCCATTGCTAATGCAAAATTTTTCCAAAGTTTTGGATGATCTGCTTCACTATTTTCTTCATCATTTAAATTTTCTAATAATATCTTTCTTTTTTCAATGTCTGCGCAAAGAGAGTGCGTAGCGCTTATATATCTAGGAAACGCTTTTACGTGCTGGTAATATTGTTCAGCGTAATCTTTAATGATTTCCCTTGTTAATTTTCCTTCATTCCAAGACTTATAGAATGGGTGATTTAATAAATGATACTCGTCTAACTTCTTGTTTAATTCTTTTGAAAACATTTAATATCCTTGGTTAAGTTTAATTTATTATATTTAGAGTGGAATATTCAATTAAAATACATACAACTATTAGCTGTATTTGTGAATAAGATTGTAAATAAAGTAAAAAAAGGCAAAAATATAAAATCCTTATGCAGAAAAAATTTTTTGAAGATAAAAATTCTCTAATAGTTCTTATTGCCGCAAGTTTAGTTGTGCTTGTTTCGATGGGCATAAGGCAAACATGGGGTTTGTTTTATCAATTTTTTGAAAATGATTTAGGAATTGATAGGACTCAATTTGGGCTAGCAATCGGTATACAAATGCTTTTCTGGGGCATTACAGCACCGTTGTTTGGAATGGTTGCGGATAAATATGGATCTAATCGAGCCGCATTTGTGGCATTTCTATTTTATATTATTGGTTCCTGGATTGTTTTAACTCAACCTGCTTCTAATTCAGTTTTCCTAATAAGTATGGGTGTTGTAATTGGAACAGCACTTGGGGGCACAGCTGTCTCTGTGCCTGTCGCAGCAGTGGGGAAATATTTTTCAGATAAAAATAGAACAATATCAGTTGGGATAGTAACTGGCTCTGCATCAATAGGTTTTTTTATCATGCCTTTATTTGCTAAATATATCAACGATACTCATGGATGGCAAAATACTGTACAATATTTTATATACTTTTTAATGTTTGCAGCTATTTGTTCTCTATTTTTATTTAAAAAAGACTACGTAGATACAACAAACAATTCTTTTACGAGAGATCAAACTGCTTTGACAGCTTTAAGTGAAGCTTTTAGACACAAGGGATATATGCTTTTAGTTTCTGGTTTTTTTGTTTGTGGTTTTCAAATTACATTAATTGCAACACATATTCCTGGGTATATTCAGCAAAAGGGTTTGCCGGAATGGACGGCGGCTGCGATTTTAGCCTTGATTGGTTTTTTTAATATTTTTGGGACTATTGGCATGGGATTTCTAGCTTCAAAATATAGTAAGAAAATTCTATTAAGTATTTTATATTTTTCTCGTGGTGTAATCCTTATTTTATTTCTATTTCTACCTACGTCTATATTTACCGCACTATCATTTGGTGTTTTATTTGGAATATTGTGGTTGGCAACTATCCCTCCAACAAATGGAATAGTAGCACAAATATTTGGTACAAAATATTTAGGAACACTATTTGGAATTGTATTTTTTAGTCATCAAGTTGGTTCATTTTTAGGAGCCTATTTAGGAGGTTATTTTTTTGATACATACGGTAGCTATGATTACGCTTGGTATTTATCTGTACTACTTTCGATATTTGCAGGCCTTGTTCATTTGCCTATTGATGAAAAACCTGTCTTACGAATTGCTTAAAATATTTATTTAATATTTTTTAATGAATTTTTTAAATCAGATATTAGATCTTGCGGATCTTCTAAGCCAACATGTATTCGAACTAAGTGTTCATTTTTTTCAAATTTATAAAAATTTCTACTTTTAGATATATCGTGATAAATAGCTAAACTTTCAAAACCACCCCAGCTATATCCAATACCAAAAAGTTCTAATTTGTTTATAAATTTTAAAACAGATAATTTACTTTTAGCTTTTATCACAATTGAAAGCAGGCCTGTTGCACCAGAGTAATATTTTTTCCACATTTTATAATTTCTAGAGCCTGACTTATGTGGGTATAAAACTTCTTTAATTTTTTTTTGTTTTTTAAGAAAATTAACTACTTTTGCTGTATTTTCATAGTGGGCTTTAAGTCTTATATCTAAAGTTCTAATGCCTCTTATAATTAAATAAGCTTCATCGGAAGACAATCGACTTCCTAGAAGCTTGTCGCAAAATTTTACTTTACCATAAGTCTTTTTATTAACTGCTAATGTTCCTCCCATAGCATCTGAATGACCAGAAAAATACTTAGTTGCAGAAGAAATAGAAACGTCAAAGCCAAGTGCTAAAGGTTTAAAATATAGTGGCGTACCCCAAGTGTTGTCCATTGCTGTAATAATATTATTTTTTTTACCTAATTTAACAATCTCCTTAAGATCTTGAAATTCAAAAGTTATGCTTCCAGGATTTTCAACAAAAATTAATTTTGTTTTTTTGGTAATCTTACTTTGCAAATCCTTAATATTATTAGGATCGTAGTATTTAGTTTTAATGTTATATTTAGGTAGTAGCTTTTCTGTTATTTCTCTCGTTGGATAGTAAACATTATCACCTACTAAAACTTCATCTCCTGATTGGCACAAAGCCATAAAAGTTAATGACACTGATCCAAAACCTGTGGAATGCAAAAAGACGTGATGAGCCTGCTCAAGTTCCTTAACAATTTTTTGTAATTCTATGGTTGTTTGGCTGCCATATCTTCCGTAAGCATAATGTGTAATTGGCCTGTTGTTTAATATTTTTTTTTCATGAGACGCTAGTTCTTGCATGGAATCAAATAAAATAGTTGATGCCCTTACTACTGGTGGATTTGCAGAACGATTTATTTTGTTAAAAGAACTGTGTTTTAAAAGCGTACTTATGGACTTTTTCATAATTTAAGTATAATTAGTCGTTACTTTAAACATTTTATAGATTTTTACAAACTAAGAGTATAAAAAAGGCTGAATTATGGGATATCCTAAGAAACATAGAGGCAGAAGAAAAATTGGCTCAAAAAAAAGAAGAGCCAGAAAAAGAAATAAGAAAAAATAATTTCTCGGTATAGCAATGAAAGAAATAACTCAAATTCGTTCCTTGAGTCTTTGGATCTTTTTAGTTCCTTTGATTACTGTTAATGCATGTCTTTTAATATCTGTTAACTACATTCTTTTTGAAGATACCTTTTTTGTTGTTGATCAGATAGGCAGATCAGGATTCACAATTCCGTATGTAGATGGTAGTTTGTCTATAAGCAGAGCCTCTAGAACATTTCCTCAATATTTAATTTTCAAACCAGGCATGGTAATAACAGCAATTCTATTGTGTTTTTATTGGCATAAAAATAATCTTTTAGTAAATAATTTTAAAGATACTGAATCTAAAAAAAATACTTTTATGATTTTTGGCGTTTTGTCTGCTATTTTTCTTCTGTTACACTCTATTCTGCTTGGATTGGAAACCGATATAAAAATATTTAAATTCCTAAGAAGAGTGGTTTTATTAGGCTTTATTATATTTGAAATAATCGCTCAAAGTTTACTTGTTGTAAATTTTTACAAGCTAAAAATTAAACTCAAAAATTATTGCAACTCAAACATCTTAAAATTAAAAATTTTACTAGTTTTGATCTTAATACTTATCGGAATTGGGAGTATTCCAATTTTAATTATGAGTGGAAATGTTCATTTTAAGCATGGGTTAGAATGGAACTATTTTATTGGAGTAATATTATTTTATTTGCTGACTAGTTTTTTTTGGAGAAAAAATTAAACCAAAAGAATTGGAGGTTTTTAAGCCCCACAATTCTTAAGTTTGGCTCGTCGTTTTAGGCGCTACCGCCAAGCCAGTCGGTGAAAATGAAAAGCGCTACTTTTCTCACCTTTCTGCCCGTTAA
>Ga0307986_10002306_pt1 | contig 13694 bp, 15 predicted proteins | sample EllFjometageno82_FD_203170 | JGI IMG/M metagenome (GOLD analysis project Ga0307986, IMG submission 203170) | Marine microbial communities from Ellis Fjord, Antarctic Ocean - #82 | ecosystem: Environmental > Aquatic > Marine > Unclassified | place: Southern Ocean | collected 2014-10-09
GACCATTTCCTGCCGACACTGTATTCAATAAAAAAAATATAATTACTTATGATGTAATTGTTGGCATGTATCACGATCAAGTCTTGGCTCCATTCAAGGCGCTTTATGGATATGACGCAGTTAATATAACATTAGGTCTTAAATATTTAAGAATATCACCAGATCATGGAACAGCTCAAGATATTATTGGTTTAAACAAGGCAAATCCAAAAAGTTTAATCAATTCTATTAACTTTTTAAATAAAGTAAATGTTTAAACCCAAAAAATCTTTAGGGCAAAACTTTCTGATAGATAATAATATTTTAAATAAAATTATAAAATTAGCTAAAATAAATAATAGTGATGTTGTAGAGATTGGTCCAGGTACTGGAAAATTAACAGAAAAAATTATTGAATTAAATCCAAAAAATTTAGTTTTGATAGAAAAAGATCAAAAATTAACTACATATCTAAAACGAAAACTAAAAAAATTTCATAATTTAAAGATTTATAATGAAGATATTTTAAAATTTAATTTAGAAAAACTAATAACAAAAAATTCTATAGTTATTGGCAACTTACCTTACAATATTTCCTCACAAATATTAATTAAATTAATTAAATTTAATAAATGGTTGCCAAAATATAAAAAATTGATATTCATGTTTCAAAAGGAAGTTGCAGACAAAATATTAGCTAAATATAATACTTCTCATTATGGAAGACTTTCTATAATAACTTCAGCCAGATTAAAAATTACTGATCAATTTAATGTTTCACCTAATTGCTTTTACCCAGTCCCAAAAGTTAAATCTACTGTTCTTGTCTTTGAGCCAATTATAAACAAAAATTTTAAAGTTCAAAATATTGAAAACTTAGAAAGAGTTTCACATATTTTTTTTTCACGAAAAAGAAAAATGATAAATAAAGCATTCACTCAATTATTCAAAAAACCTTTAGATGTTGCCACAAAAATAAATGTGGATTTGAAGTTGAGACCAAATGAATTAAATGAAAATGAATATTTTAAAATTACCGAATTGTTTGAGAAACAACCTTAAAAAGTTTTATTTTTTTCAAACAATATAATTTTTTCTATTTGTGAAAAACAATGTTCTAAATTATCATTTATGATCACGTAGTCGTAGTCAGACCAGTGATTAGTATCACTATCGTATGCTTTTAACCTTTTAGTGATAATATCAACATTATCTTGATTTCTTTGTATTAATCTATTTTTTAATTCTTTTTTATCTGGTGGTAATAAAAATATTTTTACTAAATTAAGTTCTTTAAATTTAGATAATTGCTGCGTACCCTGCCAGTCAATATCAAATAAAATATCGTTGTTTTTTTTTAGTACATCGTTAACTGAATTTCTTGAAGTGCCGTAGAAATTATCAAATATTTTTGCGTATTCATAAAAATCATTATTAGAGATTTTTTTTTTGAACTTATCATGATTGATAAAAAAATAGTCCACTCCTTCAACTTCATTTGATCTTGGTTTTCTTGTAGTGTGTGAAACAGATATTTTAAAATTTTGATACTTTTGTTGAATTTTTTTTGTAAGCGTAGTTTTTCCAGCTCCTGAAGGAGATGACAAAATTAGCATTATACCGCCATTGCTGGTAGTCATGTAAAATCTTTGCTAAAAGTTCTAATTAGTACTTTTACCTTCAATAAATTTTATTGCATCTCCAACTGTTAAAATTTTTTCTGCTTCACTATCTGAAATTTCAGAACCAAACTCTTCTTCAAATGCCATAACTAATTCAACAGTATCTAAACTGTCTGCTCCTAAATCATCTATGAAACTTGCTTCGTTAGTTACTTTATCTTCTTCAACACCTAGGTGGTCTGCCACTATTTTTTTAACTTTTGTATTAACATCTGACATTTAAATTCCTCTATTCGGTTTTTTGATTAAATTTGTTAATAGATCAATATTAAAATTTGTCAAGCCATATACATGCCTCCGTTTACATGTATTGTTTCTCCTGTAATATAATCAGAGAGTTCTGATGCTAAAAAAGCTGTACAGTTAGCTACATCCTCACTTTTCCCAAGTTCACCTCTTGGTATTTTAGAAATAAGCGTTTTTTTAAACTCTTCGTTGATTTTGTCTGTCATATCAGTTTTTATAAATCCAGGAGAGATGCAATTAACATTTATTTTTTTTTTTGCATATTCGATTGCTAAACTTTTCGAGAAACCAATAATACCCGCTTTAGAAGCAGCATAATTTGCTTGACCAAGATTGCCGGTATGAGCAACAATAGAAGTAATATTTATAATTTTTCCTTGCTTGTTCCTTAGCATCTTTTTTATAGCTTGCTTACACATCAAAAAGGTTGATGTTAAATTAATATCAATAACTTTTTTCCAATTCTCTTCCGTCAATCTTATTGAAAGATTATCTATTGTAATACCAGCATTATTTATCAAAACATCGATACCACCTAACTCTAAATGGCACGAGTCTATAAATTTTTCTATCTCCACATGTTGATCAAGTTTAAATTTTTTTATCTTAATGTCTTTAAATTCTTCTTTTAACTTGTTTAATTTATCTTCATTTGTTCCTGTAGCTAACACAGTAGCACCAAGCTCATAAAATTTTTTAACTATACTGTAACCTATGCCTCCCGTTGCTCCAGTTATTAAAATTTTTTTATTTTTAATTTTCATTCTTCAGATTTTTAATATCATCTATTGAATTAATATTAAAGGAATTACTATTAGGTAATATTCTTTTTACCAAACCTGTTAAAACTTTACCTGGTCCTATTTCTATAAAATCTTGTATTTTTTTTTCACCAATGAAAATTATGCTTTCTTTCCATCTTACTTTTGAATAAATTTGTTGTACTAAAAGTCTTTTAATATCTTCAGGACTAGTTACAGGCAAAGCAGTTACATTGCTAACAATTTTAAAATCGGGCTTTTTAAATTTTACAGCGTCTATTTTTTTTTTCATACTATTTGCTGCTGAATTCATTAAAGAACAATGAAAAGGTGCACTGACCGGTAAGAGAATACATTTTTTTTTATTATTTTTTAAAATTTTTTTTAATTCTTCAATAACTTCTATGTTACCACTTACAATAATTTGACCTTCTGCATTATCGTTAGCAATTTCGCATATCCCTTGAGACTTTATTTGCTGTATGTAATTATTAATTTCTAGAATCCCGGCGCCTAAAATTGCTAACATGCCTCCCTTTCCTATTGGTACTGCTTCTTGCATAGATTTTCCCCTTTCAAAAAGTAGATGCAAAGAATCTTCAAAACTTAAAGCGTTAGCACATAACAACGAACTGTACTCTCCCAAGGAATGACCAGCAAAATATTTAATTTTATCTAGGCTAAAGTTAAATTCATTTTTTAGAACTGTAAAAATAGAATAACTTACAAGTAAAATAGCTGGTTGAGTGTTTTGAGTGAGCTTAAGTTCAGCGTCTGGTCCTTCTAGTATAATCTTAGAAATTTTAAACTTTAGAGTTTCATCAGCTTCATCAAACAACTTTTTAACAGCAGGAAAGTTGTTGTAAAACTCAGATCCCATGCCTACTATTTGAGAACCCTGACCTGGAAATAATATAGCTTTCATTTGTATTAGTGCTTTTTATAACATTATTAGTATTGAATTGAATAATTTATAATAGTATAAAACCGTTCTTTTATTAAATAAACAATTAATGATCACAGTATGAGTTTTTACGAACATACAATAATAGCTAAACAGGATATCTCTACTGTTGAATTAGAAAAAATAGAGAAAAAGTATAATGATATTATCACTAAGACAGATGGCAAGATTATCAAAATCGAAAAGTGGGGGTTGCTTAGTTTTGCCAAAAAAATTAAAGCCTATAATAAAGGATTTTATATCCACTATAAATTTGAAGCTAAAAATAAAACTTTAGAAGAAATAAATAAGAGCAGTATAATTGACAATACTCTCCTTAGACATTTAACTGTAAAATACAAAAAATTAGATACTGAAACAGAATATTTTAAGGAAGGTAATGAAAAGAAAAAATAATAAATTTAATAAAAGACCGCAAAACCCTTTGAACAAACTTAGTTTGTTTCAAAAGTCAGATTCTAGGTTTTCTAAAAAATGTCCTTTATCGGGAAAAACAGCGCCAGTAGTAGACTATAAAAATATTAAATTATTAAAAAGATATATTTCAGATACTGATAAAATTATGCCTTCAAGGATAACTTCTGTTTCACAAAATAAGCAAAGAAAACTAACAAGTGAAATAAAAAAAGCAAAAATTTTAGGGTTGATTTAATTATGCAGGTTATACTTATAGAAAATATTTTGAAGCTTGGAAAAATTGGAGACCAAGTTGAAGTAAAAAACGGCTTTGCTAGAAATTATTTATTAAGACAAGGTAAGGCTTTAAGAGCAAGTAAGGATAATATTGAATTTGTAAATAAAAAAAAAACAGAATTGAATAAAAAAAATGAGGATTCAAAAAGCCAATTTAATGAAATAGCTTTAAAAATTGCAAACAAAGTTTTAAAATTTAATAAAGAATCCAAAGAAAATGGTGAGCTTTATGGTTCAGTAAAACCCAAAGAAGTATCTAATGCTTTTAAAGCAATACTTAATGTTGAAATTAATCCTTCCCAAATTGATTTAAGACAAGAAATTGAGCGAATTGGTAAATATAAAATCATTATAAATCTCCATGCTGAGGTTACAGCAAGTGTTAATTTACATATCGACAAAATAGATTCTATTTAAATTTCATTTTTCCACAGGTAGAAAAAAAAGTGTGTAACTTTTAAGTTTCTATTAATTTTAAGTTCAATTACTATTCTGGTTATGGAAAAAGTAAAATTTAACCTCACCTCAACAGAAGAAAATAAATTACCTTCAAATATAGAGGCCGAACAATCACTGATCGGATCTGTTTTAGTCAATAATGATATTATAGATGAGATATCAAATATTGTTAGTCCAGGTAAATTTTTCGATCCAATCCATAGAAAAATTTATGAAATCATAGAAAACTTGAACAATAAAGGAATGATAGCAAACCCTATTACTTTAAAAAATTTTTTTGAGAACGATTCTGGATTGAGTGAAGTTGGTGGAGTAGACTATTTAGTAAAATTAACAAGATTTTCTTCTTCTGTAAAACAAGCAATTGACTATGCAAAAATTATTCATGAAATGTACGTCAAGAGAGAATTAATATTTATTTCTGACGGAATTGAAGATCAAGCTAAAGATGATCAGGCAGAAAAAACAGGAGAGAATATAATTGAAGATGCAGAAAAATCACTATTTGATTTGGCAGAAAGAGGGAATTTTTCACAAACTTTTTTAAAATTTAATCAAGCTTTAGACCAAACTATTGAAATGGCTACATTAGCAATGAAAAGTGACCAAGGTATCGTTGGAGTGCCAACTGGTTTAACGGACTTAGATGAAAAATTAGGCGGTCTACACAAATCTGATCTTATAATAATAGCTGGAAGACCTTCTATGGGTAAAACAGCTTTAGCTACTAACATTGCATACTATGCGGCAAAAAATATACAAGAAAATAACGAAAAAGGATCTGTCGCTTTTTTTTCCTTAGAAATGTCATCTGAACAATTATCAACTCGAATTTTATCTGAACAGGCAAGAATTTCATCAAGTGAAATTAGAAGAGGTAAAGCTTCTGAGGAAACTTTAAGCCGATATATTGAAACTTCAAGAAATATTTATGACCTGCCTTTATACATTGATGAAACACCCGCAATAGCCATTTCGACATTAAGTAATAGAGCAAGAAGAATAAAAAGATTGTTTGGACTAAAATTAATTGTAGTCGATTATATTCAATTAATGAGAACTTTTACTAAAAGGATGGATGGAAGAGTTCAAGAAATTTCAGAAATAACCCAAGGCTTAAAAGCACTTGCTAAAGAGCTTAACGTTCCTGTGGTTGCTTTATCGCAACTATCACGGGCTGTGGAACAAAGAGACGATAAAATACCACAGTTATCTGATCTTAGAGAATCGGGATCTATAGAACAAGATGCTGATGTAGTTTTATTTGTTTATAGAGAACAATATTATTTAGAAAAGAAAGAACCAAAACAAGGATCGATTGAACATGCTGAATGGCAGTCTAAAATGAGTGACATTCATGGTTTAGCAAGCCTTATTGTTGGTAAGCATCGACATGGATCTACTGGAACCGTTCACGTAGAGTTTGAAGGAATGTTTACAAAATTCAAGGATTTACATAAAAATTAGCACTTTAGTTATTTAAAAATTAAGATATATCTGAACTAAACTGATGTTATCAAAAATCTATAGAACAGCAATTATTGACTTCTCAAAAATTTCTATAGTTTTAATTTGTTCAGTACTTGCTTATTTTCTCTACTTTTCTAAAGATTTTAAGTTAGATGCGTCTTCAGATTCTCTATTACTTGAAAACGATAAGGACTTAAAATATTTAAGAGAAGTCAACGAAAGATATGGGACAAAAGATTATCTCGTCTTAACATATGAACCAATATCGAGTTTTACCGACGAAGAAACTATAATTAACCTTCAGTTTCTTAAATCAAAAATAGAAAAACTAGACTGGGTAGACAAAGTTGTAACTATAATTGATGTACCTCTTTTGAAAAGTAGTGATGAACCTTTAATGGAAAGGTTAAAAAACTACAAGACTTTATCATATCCTGAAATGGATAAAAAGAGAGGCTTTGAAGAAATAATTAATAGTCCAATTTATAAAGATTATGTTATTAGCTCAGATGGCAAGACTTCAGGAATAGTTGTTTATTTAAAACAAGATAAAAAATTAAACGAACTAATTAAAACAAAAAATAATTTTTTTAATTTAAAACTTAAGGGCAACTTAAGTAAATCTCAAAAAAATGATCACAATATTTTTAATAGGGAATACGATTCTTATAAAAATATTTCTAACCAAAAAAACCATCAAAATATTAATGAGATTAGAGAAGTTATTAAAAAATATACTGTAAATGCTGAGGTTCACCTAGGTGGGTTACCAATGATTACTGATGATATGATGTCATTTATTCAAAATGATATTGTTGTTTTTGGCATTGGGGTTTTTGTATTTATTATCATTACTTTGTGGCTTATTTTTAAAAAAATTAAATGGGTCGTAATACCTTTACTTGGTTGTTCTTTTTCTGTTGGAACAATGGTTGGGATTTTAGGTTTGCTCGGATGGAAAGTAACTGTTATTTCTTCAAATTTTATAGCACTAATGCTGATACTAAACATGGCGATGAATATTCATGTTACGGTAAGATTTTTACAAATAAAAAAAGAATTTGAAAACATAAGTATTAAAGACGCCGTTTATGAGGCTGCAAGTAAAATGTTTATGCCGATTTTTTACACTGTCTTAACAACGATATGTGCATTTTTGTCTTTAATATTCAGCGGTATTAAACCAATTATTGATTTTGGCTGGATGATGACTCTTGGTCTTATCGTCTCTATTGTTGTTACATTTACGCTTGTCCCCGCTTTACTTAATTTATTTAGCAATTCTGAAGACTCTATTGATCAACAAGAAAAAAAATCTAAAATAACAAATGCACTAAGTAATTTTTCAAAAGGAAATACATATTTAATTTTCAGCACTTCTTTAGTGGTTATATTTTTAAGTATCTTTGGAATTTCAAAGTTAGAGGTGGAAAATAGTTTTATCAATTATTTTGATCAAAAAACTGAAATATACAAAGGTATGAAAAAGATTGATGATCAATTAGGTGGTACAACTCCATTAGACGTTATTTTAAAATTTCCAACTAACGACAATAAAGAAACAAAAGATGATGAATTTTCAGAGTGGGAAGAAGACACCTCATCTGATAAAGATGAATTGTCAAAGTATTGGTTCACAAGGAATAAAATAGATAAAATTTTAAAAGTTCATGATTATTTAGATTCTCTGCCTGAGATAGGAAAAGTTATATCATTTGGCTCAATTATACGTGTCGCCGAAGATTTGACAGGTGGTAAATTAGAAACTTTAGAAGCTGGCGTGCTTTACAGTAAAATACCAGAAGAAATAAAAGAGGAAATTGTGTCTCCATATATCTCTGTTAAGGAAAATGAAGCAAGAATTAGTGTTAGAATAAAAGATTCACTTAAGGACTTAAGAAGGAATGAGTTAATAAAAAAAATTAATAAAGAACTAAAATCAAAAGTGGGTTTAGCTGAAGATGAGTATAAACTTGCTGGAGTACTAATTTTGTTTAACAATTTATTACAGAGTCTTTTTAAGTCTCAAATTTTGACTTTAGGTGTAGTGATGTTGGGTATTTCCTTAATGTTTTTAATTCTTTTTAGAAACCTAACTTTGTCTTTTATTGGGGTCGTTCCTAACTTTATGGCTGCTTTTTTTATATTAGGTATTATAGGGCTTTTAGGTATTCCACTGGATATGATGACTATTACAATAGCAGCAATTACAATCGGTATAGCTGTAGATAATAGTATTCACTATATATATCGATTCAAAGAGGAGTTTGAAAAAATTAGAGACTATAATAAAACTATCGATAGATGTCATAATACTGTTGGTGTTGCTATACTAAATACATCAATTACAATTATTTTTGGTTTTTCTATTTTGGTTTTGTCTAATTTTATACCTACAATTTATTTTGGTGTATTTACAGGAATTGCAATGCTTCTTGCTTTAATTTCTGTTTTAACTCTTTTGCCAAAACTTATATTAGTTTTAAAACCTTTTGGTAATGAGTAATTTTGTAGAATTTATAAAAGAAGAAGTTCTGCTGTTTGATATTATTTTTATATTAATAATTATATACAATATAATAAAATGTTTTTCTCAAGGTTTTTCTTTGAGTTTTCTTTCTTCTTTAAAATGGATAGCATCTACCATAATAACAATAATCTTAGTTCCTAAGTTACAACCTTGGGTAAATAATTATATTGAGTCAGAATTCATAAACAATATAGGTATCGGTATTTTTGTTTTTATTTTTGCTTTGTTTATTAGTGTTCTTTTGGGCAAATCTCTTGGAAGAACAGTAACTTGGACAGGACTTGGTTCTGTAGACAAATCATTCGGAAGTCTTTTTGGTGTGTTCAAAGGCTATGTAGTGGTAGTTTGTTTTTTTTCTCTTTCAAATTGGTTATATCCATTCGAGAAATGGGGCATTTCAACATCTAATGCCTTTTCTTTTAATGTTGTTAAAAAAGGGAGTGATTTACTTATTGAAGAATTTCCTAATTACAAAGATATAATAGATACAAAAGAGAAAATTGAAAAAATTTAAATTAGATAAACCTAGAGAAGAATGTGGGGTCTTTGGCATTACAGATCATGAAGATGCATCTGCTTTAGTAGCTCTTGGTTTGCATGCACTACAACATAGGGGGCAAGAGGGTTGCGGTATAGTTTCTTTTGATGATAAAAATTTTCACTTAGAAAAAAGACAGGGATTAGTCGGCGATCACTTTACAGATCCAGCAGTAATAAAAAAATTACCTGGTAAATCAGCAATTGGACATAATAGATACTCTACTACGGGAGAAGTTTCTTTAAGAAACATACAACCATTTTTTGCAGATCTTTACGGTGGTGGAATTAGTTTAGCACATAACGGAAACTTAACTAACGCTATAGAGCTTAGAAATGATCTCGTTCGTAATGGTGCTATTTTTAGAACTACCAGTGATACAGAAACAATAGTTCAATTAATTGCAAAATCAAAAAGAAGTAGTGTGCTAGATAAAATCATAGATACACTTTTTCAAATACAAGGAGGGTATGCGTTGGTCATAATGACTAACAAAAAACTTATTGGTTTACGAGATCCTTTTGGTATTAGACCTCTAGTTATTGGTAAATTAAAAAATTCTTTTGTTTTTGCATCTGAAACTTGTGCGTTAGATATTATAGGAGCTAGATTTATTAGAGAAGTTGAAAATGGAGAAATTGTATACATTGAAAATGGAAAATTAAGCAGCATAAAGCCTTTTCCTTCTGTTAAAGCCAGACCTTGTGCTTTTGAATATATATATTTTGCAAGACCGGATAGCCTAATTGATAACCGCTGTGCATATGAGTTTAGAAAAAAAATGGGTGAAGAATTGGCTAGAGAAACAGATATAAATGCTGATTTAATTGTACCTGTCCCCGACTCGGGGGTTGCAGCTGCTCTTGGCTACAGTCAGTACACAAAAAAAAGTTTTGAGTTAGGGCTTATAAGGAATCATTATGTGGGTAGAACTTTTATTGAGCCTACACAAAGTATTAGAAGTTTTGGTGTTAAACTAAAACTAAATGCAACCCAAACCTTAGTAAAAGATAAATCAATTATTTTAGTTGATGACTCCTTAGTCAGAGGAACAACATGTCACAAAATAGTTAAAATGCTTTATGATGCAGGAGCTAAAGAAGTACACGTAAGAATAGCTTGCCCAGAAATTCTTTTTCCTGATTTTTATGGAGTAGATATGCCAACAAAAAAAGAATTATTAGCCAATAGCATGAATAATCAAGAGATGTGTGAGTATATAAATGCTAAAACTTTGAAATTTTTAAGTTTAGAAGGTTTGTATAAAGCGCTAGGCTTTGGAAAAAGAAATAAATTATATCCTCAATTGAGTGATCATTTTTTTACAGGAGAGTATCCGGTTGAGCCCACAGACACTATTGGTGAAAACAAAATCACCCAACTGTCTTTGTTGAGCGCTAAATCACAAAATTAGATTATTTAAATTTTAACAACTTGTTACTGCTGTCAACAAAGAACATGTTGTTCCTTAAAAAAAATATTTTAGAACTAATGCCATTTTTACTTATTTTACTAAAATAATTTAAAATACCATTGTTAGGATTAAAAGATAATAAGTGCCCATTTTTTGAAAAAATATTAATTTCACTATTTACTATTTTGAAATCTGCAATTGTTTCAAAATTTTTTTTTATTTTTTTATCTTCAATATTAGTAAAAATATTTTTCGACCAAACAACTTCTCCACTTATGTTATTCAAACAAATTAAAAAATAGTTTTTTAAAACAATAAATGTATGATTTAAAGTTATTATAGGTTTAAAAATAGGTTCTGCAGAAAAGTCCCAATTTTTAAAAGATGTTAAAGTATTATAACTTAATACTGCTTTTTCTGTTGTGAGGATTATGTTGTTATTTTTAATTACAATAGGCTGACTTAAAAACAGCTCTGTATCTCCAGCTTGTGAAGAATCTTTAAAATTTAAAACCCAATTAATTTTCTGAGTTATGTAGTTAATAGAGTAGAGTTCACCACTAGTATTAAGAAAAAATAAATTTTCACTTATTAAATCCAATGCAAAATTATTTTTAAAATCTGATTTTAAAAATGTAAGGCTAGTTGGAAATTGCCAATTAGCGTCTCCTGTATCTGAGTTAATAGAATATATAACGTTATCTTGATTTGCTAAAAAAATTTGATTGTTTATAAATTTTAAATTAGATCTGAAAGATATGCCATAATTTTTAGCCCAAACAATAGATTTATCATCTAAATTAATGGCATATATATAGCCAAGATTATCTGCTGCATATAAAATATTTTTATTAATTACGAAGTAAATTTTTTTATTAAAATTTTTAAATTTCTTTTTATAAAAATTAAATTTAAATATTTTTTTTTTTAAGTTTAATGAATAAATAAAAATTGTACCTTTGTAATCATGCGTTATTAAGTTGTTCTTATAGAAAAGAATATTTCTATTTGTTGAGCTTGTATCAGACGAGAATTTGCCCAGTTTAGAGCTTTTAGATAATAATATTTTATTACCGTTATAGGAAAAATTAGAAATATTGTTACTTGCAATAGCATATTGTTCAAACCAATTTTCAACTTTTAACGGAGTATCAATTTTAATATTTAAAAAATTGACGGGTTCTTTTTCTTGGTTGAAAGTTTTTTTTTTTATAAAAACATCTTCAAGCCTTTTATTTGAATCATTATCTGTAATTGTTTTTAAACTTTGTTTTTCTTCAAGTGTGGTTGAAGCATCTCTCCATATTCCAGTTTTATTATCAAACGAACAAGATACTACCAACACTGTGAGAAAGACTAGGAGTAATCTTTTCATTATAAACTATTCATTTGACTTAATGTTTAATAATTGGATGTACTCGTTTGCTTTTTTTTTTTGACCCTTAGATAAAAAATAATCTGATGTTAATTTAATAGCTATATTACGCCACACGGAATCAGAATTAATAACAGGATTTAGAGTTCTTATTATTGATTCTTCTTCTCCTTTATTAAATAAAAAAATAGCTTTTTTGATTTTAATTAAATTTAAATTTTCTTTTTCGATTGCACTAATATTTAAAATCTTATCAAAAAAATTAATTATTTTTAAGGTATCGGTCTCTAAATTATTTTCAATTATAAAATAAAGTGCTAGCGGAGAATAAAATTTATGACTTTTGTCAATAATACTTTCTAATAATAATTTACTTTCACCTAATTTTTTTTGTTTAAACTGAATAGTAGCTTGTGTGTAATTTTCAGAAAGTTTTATTTCATTTTTTTTTTGTAAATTTATATTAAAAATATAAATAAATAATAAAATAGTTAAAAATATAAATGAAGTAATTAGTATTTTTAATTTTTTTTTAATAAAAGAAAAAATTTTACTTTGTAAATTTTTTTTTGATATTTCATCGCTCATAAGTTAATATGTGTTTTTTTCACTTGGGAATTTTTTAGTTAATACTGCTTTATTATATTTTTGAACACCTTTTTCAATAATATTATTTAATCTTACAAATTTTTTTACAAATCGCGGATAAAAACCGCTTAATCCCAACATGTCATCAGTAACTAATATTTGTCCATCACAGTGCACAGATGAGCCAATACCTATTGTTGGTATTTTTAAATTATTTGTAATGTCTTTAGCAACAGAGCTTGTAACGCACTCCAACACTATACCAAATACACCAGCTTTTTCATTTCTTTTTGCTTCGTTAATTAATTTGAGACGTTCTTTTTCTAATAATCCATGTATCTTAAATTTTTTATAGTATTGAGGGGTAAAACCTATATGTCCCATAACTGGAATTCCTGTTTTAACTATACTCTCTATAATCTTAAAGTTTTTTCCATTACATTCTATTTTAACTGCATCGCATTTAGTTTTTTTGACAATTAATATTGCATTTTTTTTAGCTTCTTTGATAGTTCTACATGAGTTAGCTGGCATATCTACAACACATAACGCTTTTGAAAGATTTGACTTAACGCTTATCCCGTGTTGAATCATAGTCTCGAGAGTAACTTGATGTGTATTTTTCATGCCATACATAGCTGTAGCTAAAGAGTCTCCTACTAAAACGATGTCACAATATTTGTCTATAATTTTAGCAATAGGCTTGGAATATGCAGTGAGGCATACCAGTGGTCTTTTTTTTTTATAGTTTATAATTTTAAAAATATTTTTTTTCATTTTTACTCAAGCTCAATTGTGCTTGGTGGCTTTGAAGTTATATCATAAACAACTCTATTAATGCCTTTTACACCATTTATAATTTTATTAGAAATTTCATCTAGAAAAAATTTTGGAAAATTAAAATAGTCTGCAGTCATACCATCCACTGATGTTACAGCTCTAATTAAGCAAATATATTCGTAAGTTCTTGAATCCCCCATAACTCCAACTGTTTT
>Ga0307986_10002308_pt1 | contig 13686 bp, 12 predicted proteins | sample EllFjometageno82_FD_203170 | JGI IMG/M metagenome (GOLD analysis project Ga0307986, IMG submission 203170) | Marine microbial communities from Ellis Fjord, Antarctic Ocean - #82 | ecosystem: Environmental > Aquatic > Marine > Unclassified | place: Southern Ocean | collected 2014-10-09
TTTTAAAAACGATATTGAAGTTCTCTGTATTTTCAACGGACCTCACAGTTATATTTCTTCTTCTTGGTATAATTTTGAAGAAGTTCCTACATGGAATTATATAGCCGTTCATGTTTATGGAAAATTAAAAGTAATAGAAGGAGAAGAGTTGGTCGGTGTTTTAAAAGAACTAGTTGATAGATATGAAGTAGATTCTGAAAACCCAGTTTCAATTGAAAATTTTTCAGATAAAACAATGAGTCAAGTTCATGGTATTGTTGGGTTTGAAATTGAAATCACAGATATTCAAGCAACCAAAAAGTTGTCACAAGGTCATGATGAAGAAAACTATTCTAATATTATTTCAAAATTAGAAAACAGAAAAAAAGGTAACGCTGACAAAATCGCAACCTGTATGAAAGAACTTAAAAAGAAAGATGAATAAAAAAGATAGAACAGTAATTATTGGAGCCGGTTTATGTGGAAGTTTACTCGCATTAAGACTCGCGCAAAGAGGTTTTAAAGTTGAAGTATATGAAAGCAGACCTGATTTAAGAGCTACTGATATTTCTGCAGGAAAATCGATCAATTTAGCTTTGTCAGACAGAGGTTTAAAAGCATTGCGTTTATGCGGAATGGAAGAAAAAGCGAAAGAAATCTGCATTCCGATGTTTGGTAGATTAATGCATGACACAGAAGGGAATACGTTTTCTTCTAATTATTCAGGAAGAGAAAATGAATATATAAATTCAATTTCTAGAGGAGATTTGAATGCGATTTTATTAGATGAAGCAGAAAAACATGAAAATGTAACGATTCATTTTAATCAAAAATGTGAAAACGTTGATATCGAAAATTCGATTGCACATTTTAAAGACTACAAAACCAAAGAGGAATTTTCTATACAGGCAGATGTGATTTTTGGAGCAGATGGCGCGGGTTCATCTTTAAGAAAAAGTTATGTTTCTGAGCGTAAATTCTTGTTTAGTTATTCTCAAGAGTATTTAAATCACGGATATAAAGAGCTAGAAATTCCTGCGGATAAGACAGGTAATCATCAAATAAGTAACCAACATTTGCATATTTGGCCACGTGGTGATTTTATGTTAATTGCTTTGCCAAATATAGATGGCAGCTTTACAGTTACGCTATTTTTGAGTTATGACGAAGGTGAATTCAATTTTGAGAATTTAACATCCGAAGAAAAAATAACTCAATTTTTTGAGAAAGAATTCCCTGATGCTTTGGCATTGATTCCGAATATAAAAGAAGAGTTTATAAACAATCCAACAGGACCTTTAGGAACCATAAAATGCTCACCTTGGTCTTATGAAAATAACACCTTATTAATTGGTGATTCTGCACATGCAATTGTGCCGTTTTACGGACAAGGTATGAACGCTTCTTTTGAAGATGTTTTTGTGTTAGATGAAATTTTGGACCAAAATTTAGACGATTGGAAATCGGTTTTTAAAGTGTATCAAAAAACGAGGAAAAAAGATACAGATGCGATTGCAGATTTAGCGATAGATAATTTCCATGAGATGAGAAACCATGTTGCGAATCCTTTGTTTAAAGAGAAAAGGAAGATAGAAATGGATTTAGAAAAAACATTTCCAACCGAGTATTTTTCTAAATATTCTTTAGTTACCTTTAATGAACATATTGGCTATAATGAAGCTATGAAAAGAGGTAGAGCACAAGACAAAGCATTGTTGAATTTAATTGCAGACAATGAAGTTTATACGCATTTAAATATGACAAAAGAAGAGTTAAAAATCATTTTAGATACAGTCAAAATTGAAACAAATACTATTTTAGAGGAAGATAAAATAGCAGGATTATAAAAGAATAATATGTCAGAAAAAAAAGTAACACCAAGAGGCGCATATCCACATGTAAAAGTTGTGGGCGATTTTATATTTGTTTCAGGAACAAGTTCTAGAAGAGCAGATAATACGATTGCAGGAGTTGATATTATTGACGAAATGGGCACAAAACATTTAAATATTGAAACCCAAACTAAAGAAGTTTTACAAAACATCGATAAAACTTTGCAAACTGTTGGCGCAAGTTTAAAAGACGTTGTTGATGTTTCTACATTTTTAGTAAACATGAATGATTTTGCAGGTTATAACAAAACCTACGCGAACTTTTTTGATAAAGAAACAGGGCCAACAAGAACAACAGTTGCTGTACATCAATTACCACATCCAGATTTGGTGGTGGAGATTAAAGTAACGGCTTATAAGAAGCAAAAGTAGAAAAACAAGAATCAAGATGAGAGAAGTGTGTTTTCTTTACTCTTTGGTTCTTTTATCATGAATAACATGAACATAAAAAACTACATCAACGGGCAATTTGTAAATCCAATAGAAAATAATTGGATTGAAAACTACAATCCTGCAACCGGAGAAGTGTATGGTAAAATACCAAATTCTACAAAAGAAGATGTAGAAAAAGCATACGAATCTGCAGCACAGGCTTTTCCGAAATGGTCGAATACTACTTTAGAAGAAAGAAGTAAAATTCTATCTAAAATAGCAGATTTAATTTTAGAGAAATTGGACTTTTTAGCGGCAGCAGAATCTAAAGATAATGGCAAACCAATAAGTTTAGCTAAACAAGTTGATATACCAAGATCTGCAAGCAATTTTCAGTTTTTTGCAAATGCAATTACGCAGTTTTCATCAGAAGCACACGAGAGTATTGGTTTAAATGCGATGAATTTCACATTACGTCAATCCATCGGGGTTGTCGGTTGTATTTCTCCCTGGAATTTACCTTTGTATTTATTTACATGGAAAATTGCCCCAGCTATTGCAGCAGGGAATTGTGTTGTTGCAAAACCAAGTGAAGTAACACCAATGACCGCCTTTTTATTAGGTGAGATTTGTACAGAAGCAGGTCTGCCAAAAGGTGTTTTAAATATCGTTCATGGTTTAGGAACATCAACAGGACAAGCAATTGTGGAGCATCCAAATATCAAAGCAATATCTTTTACTGGCGGAACAACAACAGGCGCTCATATTGCGAGAGTTGCTGCACCAATGTTTAAGAAATTGTCATTAGAATTAGGAGGAAAGAATCCGAATATTATTTTTGCGGATTGCGATTATGATAAAATGTTAGCAACAACAGTTCGTTCTTCGTTTGCAAATCAAGGTCAGATTTGTTTATGCGGAAGTAGAATTTTTGTAGAAGAAAAAATCTATGAGAAGTTCAAGAAAGATTTTGTTCAAAAAGTATCTCAATTAAAAGTGGGAAATCCATCAGAAGAAAATACAAATATTGGCGCTTTGGTTTCTAAAGAACATTTAGAAAAAGTAAAAGATTATATAGATCTTGCAAAAAATGAAGACGGTAAAATTCTATTTGGCGGTAATAAAGTTGAAGTAGAGGATTGTGAAAAAGGGTATTATTTACAGCCAACAATTATAGAGGTGAAGAGTAATAAATGTAGATTGAATCAAGAAGAAATTTTTGGACCAGTAGTAACTATTATGTCTTTTAAAACTGATGAAGAAGCTTTGCAATTAGCAAATGATACAAAATACGGATTATCAGCTACTTTATGGACAAATAATTTAAACAGAACCATGCAGTTCTCTAAACAATTACATACAGGAATTGTTTGGGTAAATACATGGATGCTACGTGACCTAAGAACTCCTTTTGGCGGACAAAAAGATTCTGGTGTTGGTAGAGAAGGAGGTTTTGAAGCGTTACGCTTTTTTACAGAACCGAAAAATATTTGCATTCAGTATGAATAAAGAAATGATTTTAGATAATAAATAACTAGTTATCATTCCTGCGCAAGCTGGAACCCGTAACATAGACAACAAAATAAAAAGAGATTCCTGCCTTTGCAGGAATGACAGAAATATGGATTTAAACTTAAAAAACAAAAACGCTTTAGTTTGCGGAAGCACACAAGGAATCGGAAAAGCGACTGCAATTTTATTAGCAGAAGAAGGAGTAAATGTTACTTTAATAGCCCGAAATGAAGAAAAGTTAAAAGCTGTTTTAGCCGAATTACCAAACAATAATCAAAGTCATAGTTATTTGATTGCAGATTTTTCAAAGCCAAATGAATTAAAAAAAGTTTTAGAAGCCTCTCAATTACAATTTCATATTTTAGTAAATAATACTGGAGGTCCAGCTGGAGGTCCAATTTTTAATGCCAAAATAGAAGAATTTGAAAGTGCTTTTACACAGCATTTAAAATGCAATCATATTTTAGTTCAAGCGGTTGTTCCGTTTATGAAAACGAAGTGTTTTGGTCGAATTATTAATGTAATTTCAACCTCTGTAAAACAACCTTTAGACGGTTTAGGTGTTTCAAATACAATTCGTGGCGCAGTGGCAAGTTGGTCTAAAACCTTGGCAAATGAGTTGGGTGAATTCGGTATTACCGTTAATAATGTTTTACCAGGAGCAACAGGAACAGGTCGTTTAGAAGAAATTATTAATAACAAAGCCAACAAAACAGGCAAGTCTTTTGATGAGATTGCAGAAACGATGAAAAATGCTTCTCCCGCAAAACGTTTTGCGAAACCAGAGGAGGTTGCTGCTGCAATTGTGTTTTTAACAAGTGAGCAAGCGAGCTATATAAACGGAATTAATATTCCTGTTGATGGTGGGAGAACGAAATCATTATAAAAGAACTAAGAAACAAGATTTTTAGAACTAAGACAATTTTAACTACCTTTAAGCAGTCTTGGCTCTTGTATTTAAAAGTCAAAAAAATCTAAAGAATATGAGTAATCTAGTACAACCTTTGAATTTTAAAAAATGGATTGATGAACATCGTCATTTATTAAAGCCACCAGTTGGTAATAAGCAAGTTTGGGATAATGGCGATTACATTGTTATGGTTGTTGGTGGACCAAATAACAGAAAAGATTATCATTATAATGAAACACCTGAGTTTTTCTATCAAGTAGAAGGTGATATGATTTTGAAAATCATTGATGATAAAGGTAAAATGATTGATGTAGAAATTAATGAAGGCGATATTTATTTGTTGCCAGCAAAAGTGCCGCATTCGCCACAAAGAAAAGAAAATACAGTTGGTTTGGTTATAGAATATCCACGTTCTAAAGGAATGTTAGATGCACTAGAATGGTATTGTGAAAACTGTGGAACACCTTTATATAGGGAAGAATTTGCGCTTGATAATATAGAAACAGATATGCCAATAATATTTGACAAGTATTATTCAGATACTAAAAAATGTACCTGTGATAAGTGTGAAACAGTAATGGGAAAACCGAATAAAATTAAATAATTATAGATTCCTGCTTTGCAGGAATGACAGAGATCATGATAAAAAGAAAACTACGCATTAACGGACATTCACATTTATTACCTTACCCAGAAGAAATTCCTAAATTCATGAAGGATAAAGAGATTTTTTGGGTAGATGATGAGCGTAAACATATGTTGCAAAAAGGTTGGAAACGACCTGTAACAGATTCTAGTTTTTTCTTAGATGAGAAATTACTATGGATGGAAAAAAACAAGCTAGATCATGCAGTTGTTTTAAATCTGTCTCAATTATATGGGAATGGTTTGCGTTTAGAAGAAATGAAAAAAGCATTGCGTTTTCAAAATGATTTTAATGCAAAAGTACAGCGCGAGCATCCAGATAAATTTACCTGTGGCTTCGTAGTGCACCCAGGATTTATTTATGGCGCATTGGATGAAATGAAACGTTGTGTTGAGGAATTAGGATTAAAAGTTTTATGCTTACCAACGCACTTTATGGATTCTATCGGTCAATGGCGTTGTGTTTTTGATGAAGAAAATGATCGAATTTTTGAATTGGCAGACAAGTATAAATTGGCGATTGAAATCCATCCGTATGATGGAGATAAAATGATAAAATTAGAAAATACCAATTGGCGTTTTCATCTAATTTGGATGTTAGCACAATGTGGCGATGCGTATCATTTTTATACTTTAAACGGAATGCAAGAACGATTTAAAAATATTAGAACTTGTTTTGCACATGGAGGTCAATTAGCACAAATGAATCTAGGAAGAAGAATTCAAGGTTTTGATGGTAGACCAGATTTGTTTGAAGGAAAAACGCATCCTAGAAAAGCAGTTGGGCATCCAAATATCTTTTTTGACACGTTGGTACACGATACAGATTCGCTTAAATTAATGATTGATAGACAAGGCTCTAATCAAGTAATTATGGGCTTAGATGATCCTTATCCTTTAGGAGAAATGGAAAACGATGCACAATCTTCGTATCCTGGGAAAATTTTAGATTTAGCAATAGATCGAGATATTATCAATCAAACACAATATGACCAAATTTGGGAAGACAATACCTTACGTTGGTTATTTGGTGATGATGAAAAAGCCAAACAAGATTTGATTAATAAGATACTTTCTAAAGGGTAGTAAATAAAAGTTAATAATCTCATTACTAGGCAGTTGATTTGCTGATTATTGAGGCTGAAGACTGTTTGTTAACTTTCCTGTTGTTTCAAAATTTCTTCCGCACTTTTTGCCTATAAAGGATTGTTCTTGTCCGTTGGTAGTTTTTTTAGGTAGAATATTTTATTTATGCATTAGCTTAATTTCTTGTAATGTTTTGTCTGAATTGATATATTCTGAGATGATTTCATTCCGTAAATCATCAACTTCTTTCTCAAAATAGATAGCCCATTTATCATCTTTAAATAAGTGATTAATTTGCTTAATTCTTTTTTGAGTTTCAGGAAATGCAAATAATTTGAATGCTGTTTTTTCTTTTTTAGCTTGAATTTTCGCTACCTTTTCTTTAAAATCAACTTCAATATAAAAGTTTTTTTCTAACGAATTGATTGGGTAGAAGCTACTCCATTTTGCAAAACCAATAACGATCTGTTGATTTTTATAATGCTCATTTGTAATGATTTTCCATCTACAATTGGCAACCCTTCCCCAGTGATTCGATTTTCTATAAACACCTTCATCAGTATAAAAATACATGCTTTCAGATTTACTTTTATAGTTGGTGTTTTCTGGGAATTCAAAGTTATCAACTTCTTGGAATTCGCAAAAAGTATGTTTAAAGAAATTGGCTTGGTTGTACGTTTTCAAAATTATTATTTAATCACTAATTTTCTTGAAGGTTCTCTATAAAAACCTTCCACGGTAATCGTGTCTTTATCGAACTGTACTTTTGCAAATGCGGATGTATTTTCTGTATCAACCATTCCTTTAAAGGTTAAATAATGAACATTGTCAACTAATTGATATGCCCCTGCATGATTATGACCATTAAAAAATATCTTTACGTTTTTATAAGGTTTTATGAGTGATAAGAACTGTTCTCTGTTCCATATATTATGTTGATCAATTGGGAAAATTGGAAAGTGGCAATAAAAACCAACCTTTTGATTATTTTTCACTGCGAGATCTAATTCTGTTTTAATCCAGGTTAATTGATCTGAACTTAAAGCACCATTCCATTTTTTTAAATACGGTAATTCTTTGTCTTTTAATAAATTAAAAAGAGAATCTGTTTGTTGTTTTTTAGCATCAGTTAAAGCACCATAAAAACTAAGATCATTACCATCTAAAACGATAAAACGCCAATCTTTTTCCACAAAACTATAATACCTGCTTTTAAGGTTTAACTGCTTAATTACTTCTTTCTTTAAAGAGTCTTTTACTTCAAAATCGTGATTTCCTAACACATGATACGATGTTGATTTTAGTTTGTTCCAAGTTGGTAAAACGCTGTCTAAACTTGCAAAATCCTTATCAATAAAATCTCCTAAATGAATGGTGTAGTTTAGCGAATCTTTATTTAAAATGTCTATCGCTTCTTTTAGTCTTTGTGGCGATTTTTTGTAATATCGATCCCATTTAATATCGCAATCACAATATTGACAATCTGAAATAATCCCTATTTTAAAAGAGGTCTCGTTTGTTTTTGTGCATGAAACTGCAAATAGTAGCAACGCTAAAATTAAACCGTTTTTTTTCATTTTTTAATGAATTTTAGATGTTCAAATATACTGCATTCTAAAAATAAAAAAACGCAATCAAATGAATGATTGCGTTTTTAATTTTATAAGAAAACTTGTTTTCTTTTTAGAAGATCCCAAATTAAGTTTGGGATAAGCGATTCACACAATTTTGTAAAAACAAAATTGGTTTTCTGCTTATTTTACTTCTTCGAAATCTACATCTTCAACATTGTCACCTTGAGCATCAGCTGCTGCAGGTTCACCTTGTTGTGCACCAGCGTCTGCACCAGCAGCACCTTGTTGACCTGCCATCTCTTCAGATGCAGCTTGCCAAGCTTCGTTAATACTAGCTAAAGCAGTATCAATTAATGTTAAGTCTTGAGATAAGTGAGCAGCTTTTAATTCAGCTAAAGCAGTTTCAATTGGTCCTTTTTTATCATCAGATAATTTTTCACCAAATTCTTTTAATTGTTTTTCCGTTTGGAAAATCATAGAATCTGCTTCGTTGATTTTTTCTGCAGTTTCTCTTGCAGCTTTATCAGCATCAGCATTTTCTTCTGCTTCTTGTCTCATTTTAGCGATATCTTCTTCAGATAAACCAGAAGAAGCTTCAATTCTAATTTCGTGAGATTTGTTAGTTCCTTTGTCTAAAGCAGAAACTTTGATGATACCATTTGCATCAATATCAAAAGTTACTTCAACTTGAGGAACTCCTCTTTGTGCTGGAGGTAATCCATCTAAATGGAAACGTCCAATCGTATTATTATCTGCAGCCATTGCTCTTTCACCTTGTAAAACGTGAATTTCAACAGATGGTTGATTGTCTACTGCTGTAGAAAATACTTGTGATTTTTTAGTTGGAATGGTTGTGTTTGCATCAATTAATTTTGTGAAAACATTCCCCATTGTTTCAATACCTAAAGATAAAGGTGTAACGTCTAATAACAATACATCTTTAACATCTCCAGATAAAACTCCACCCTGAATTGCAGCTCCTAAAGCAACAACTTCATCAGGATTTACACCTTTACTTGGTGATTTTTTAAAGAACTTCTCTACCGCTTCTTGTACAGCAGGTATTCTTGTAGAACCACCAACTAAAACAACTTCATCAATATCAGCAATTGTTAAATCAGCATTTTTTAACGCTTTTTGACAAGGTGCGATTGTTCTTTTTACTAAATCGTCAATTAAAGCTTCAAACTTAGATCTTGTCATTGTTCTTACCAAGTGTTTTGGTCCGCTAGCGGTAGCCGTAATATATGGTAAGTTAATTTCTGTAGATGTTGTGCTAGATAATTCAATTTTCGCTTTTTCAGCAGCTTCTTTTAAACGTTGTAAAGACATTGGATCTTTACGTAAATCCATTCCTTCTTCAGCGCTAAATTCCTCTGCTAACCAGTTGATTATTTTTTCATCAACATCATCACCACCTAAATGCGTATCTCCATCAGTAGCTAATACTTCAAAAACACCATCTCCTAATTCTAAGATAGAAACATCATGTGTTCCACCACCAAAATCAAAAACAACAATTTTCTTATCGTCATGAGATTTGTCTAATCCATAAGCTAATGCAGCAGCAGTTGGCTCATTTATAATTCTTTTTACTTGTAAACCTGCAATTTCACCAGCTTCTTTCGTTGCTTGACGTTGTGCATCATTAAAATATGCTGGTACAGTAATAACTGCTTCAGTAACCTCAGTTCCTAAATAGTCTTCAGCAGTTTTTTTCATTTTTTGTAACACCATTGCAGAAATTTCTTGTGGCGTATATAAACGACCATCAATATCTACTCTAGGTGTATCATTGTCTCCTTTAACTACTTTATAAGGAACTCTTCCTGCTTCTTTAGAAGACTCAGAAAATTTATTACCCATAAAACGTTTAATAGAATAAACAGTTTTTGTAGGGTTTGTTACAGCTTGTCTTTTAGCTGGGTCACCAACTTTACGTTCTCCTCCTTCAATAAAGGCAACAATAGATGGTGTTGTTCTTTTTCCTTCTGAATTCGGAATTACAACTGGTTCATTTCCTTCCATTACAGAAACACATGAGTTTGTAGTTCCTAAATCGATTCCAATTATTTTACTCATAATAATGTATTTGTATTAATTTTATATATTCAATTTACGTTTTCTATTAGTCAAACGCTATGCCAACCGCTTTTTGACTTGAAAATGTCAGTTTTTAAAAAAAATAATTAAAATTGAGGTGACATTATGACATAAATTGTGTCTAGTATATTGAAAAGATGACTATTTGAAGAGTGTTTTATTTTCTTATATTTGGATAGTTCAATTAATGTGAGCTATTATTTAATAAATTAAAAATGAAATGATGAGTAAATTTGATGAAAAAGTAACCTTATATAAGAAATTTATGGACGATAGAGATCTACGTTCTAATCCGGAATTATTAGCTGCTGTAACGAAAGGCTTAGGTCCATCTATCTATAAAACAGATGCAGAAACCGTTTCGGGTTCTGATGCTAAGGAATTAGCGACTGTAAAAAACAATTTCTTAATTAAAAAATTAGGACTAGTAGATAGTAAAGAATTAGATGAAGGAATTGAAGAAGTGATGGGAAGAATTGGGAAATCTGAAAGAAAAAAATATAGAGCAGTCGTTTATTATATGCTCATGAAAAAGTTTGATAAAGAAGCTGTTTACGGTTTCTAAATCGTTTCTTTTTATTAATAAAAATAAATCCAATTCATATGAATTGGATTTTTTACATTTACGCCAATTATAAGGTTAAATTTTACGAATGTCGCAATTTATTAGTGTTTTTGATATGCTTAAAATTGGTGTTGGCCCATCAAGTTCTCATACTCTTGGGCCTTGGAGAGCCGCCCAGCAATGGGTTAAAGTTTTAAAAAATAACAATCTATTTCATCAAATTGATGGAATTAGAATAGACTTATTTGGGTCTTTATCTTTGACAGGAAAAGGACATGCCACTGATTATGCCATTTTATTGGGCTTAAGCGGTACAGACCCTGAATATATTCCTGTTGATGACATTGAGCAGATCATCAACCAAATAAAAAGCCAAAATAAATTACAATTTAATAGCGAAAAAGAAATTTCTTTTTCAATTGAAAATATTGTTTTTAATCAAGATTTTCTTCCTTTTCATGCAAACGGAATACGATTTAGAGGATTTTGTAAAGGCAAAGAAATTTCTACTCAAACCTATTATTCGATTGGTGGAGGTTTTATTGTGCAAGAAAATGATCATTTAGAAGAAGCAAAAGAAATAAATAAAAAGAACTTTCCTTTTCCTATCAATAGAGCGATTCAATTAGAAGAATATTGCGAAAAAGAAAATCTATTAATTTCTGAAATTGTTTATTTAAATGAATTGGAAGTTAATTCCGCAGAACATATAGACAAAGAATTACATAGAATTTGGGCAACCATGTTAGAGTGTATGCATATAGGTTGTCATACAGAAGGGGTACTTCCTGGAGGGTTAAATGTAAAAAGGCGTGCTTTTGATACACATAAAAAATTAATTAAAGATACTAGTTATACAAATCCTGAAGAATGGATTACAGCAATAAGAAGCACTGAAGTAAAATTTAGAGAAATTTTAAAATGGGTAAGTTGTTTTGCGCTTTCTGTAAATGAAGTGAATGCTGCTTTAGGTAGAGTAGTTACTGCACCAACAAATGGAAGTGCAGGAGTAATACCTGCTGTTTTAATGTATTATATGGTGATAGAAAACCATAAAGCTGATTTTAGCCACATTAAAAAATTCTTATTAACTGCTGGTGAAATTGGTAGTATTTTTAAGAAAAATGCAACAATTTCTGCAGCAATGGGAGGCTGTCAAGCAGAAATTGGAGTCTCTTCGGCAATGGCAGCAGCAGCTTTAACCGAATTATTAGGTGGTACGCCAGCTCAATCTTTGGTTGCCGCAGAAATAGCGATGGAACATCATTTGGGTTTAACATGTGATCCTATTGGAGGTTTGGTGCAAATACCTTGTATAGAAAGAAATGCAATGGGTGCGATTAAGGCTATTAATGCTGCAGAAATGGCTTTAGATACCAATCCTAAGGACGTAAAAGTTCCTTTAGATAAAGTAATTGATACGATGTGGGAAACAGCCAAAGACATGAATAAAAATTACAAAGAAACTTCACAAGGAGGTTTAGCTGTTACTGTAAGAATTGTAGATTGTTAGTCTAAAAAGTTTGAAAAATTGCTAAATTTGAATTGACTTGAGGCGCTGATTTATAGTTTATTGGCTAAAAATACCCCTTTTTTTATTGGTTTAGGTTTCCTTAAAACTTCAAAAAGGATGCTCAAAAGTTAAAAAATCATCAAAATTTATTTTTTATTTCCCTTCAATTTTAACAAGTTATTAACATAAAATTTCATTTTTATTTATTTTGAATATAGCGGTTAGCTACTAAATATGTTAATAAAATGACAATATGTTAACTTAGTGCAACTAAATTTGTTTATATGATAACAAGGTTATTGAATAGTTAATTTATTGTTAATCAATTAATTATTGTAATATTGATTTACTAATCAATAAATATTTTACAATGGAAAAATTTTTAAACAAGTTATTTGATCTTCCTCAGCTGATCAATTCAAAATTACCTGGAAACACTTTTAATTCTTGGGTTCAAGAATCAGAAGGAAATATCCCAAGTTGGGTGGGTAAATTTTACAAAGTGTCAGCCCTTGTGGTTTTGGTAACATCACTAGTAGTAGTTCTTTCACCGATATGGTCTGGTGGAATGGGGGAAGGATTAGGAATTTTAGCAAATGTTCTTTCTATGTTGATATGGGTTTATGCGGCATTTCCTATTTCTCAGGTTATAAGAGCAGCTGGAGATAGCTTGGCATCATCTAAGAGTGGAATCGTTGATTTCGTTTTTAAAGACTTAGCAATTGCTAATATTAAAGTATTAGGGCATGTTGCTGCTATAGTTGCCTTGTTTGGTGCTTTTGCGATGACTCTGTCTTGGGTTACTTCAATGAATGTTTCTGGAGACTTTGGTACAGGATGGGTTTCGAATATTGGGTATGCGTATACTTTGCCAATGGCTGCTACAGCTGAATTAGCAAATCTTTTAAGCCTTGAGTTTATTGGAGATATTTTAACTCAAAAGTGGGCAAATTGGGATCCTACAATGGTTGCTGGAGATGCTTGGAGTATGAGTGGTTTCTATTCTGTTGTTTGGGAGTATGTAGGTGTAGCTGTAGTTTTAGCGAAACTTTATGTTGCTTTAGCAATATATAAATTCTTCTATAGTATTATTTCTAGTTTAGTAAATTGGATAAAAAGCCCATATTTACCATTTAAAATGAAATAATAATTTTATATAAGGTACAGTTATTATTAGATAGCTGGTCTGAAAATAATTTTAAATAAATACCCAAGAAATGTTTTATATATTTCTTGGGATTTTATTTCATCAATATTTTTTTTGCACTTCCTAATTAGATATGGTAAGCAATTTTTAAATAAACAATACAATATACGAATCCCCTAAGTCAAGTTTTAGCTCTATCAACAGCTTCATCTATATATTTAGTTGCTAAGAAAATTAACCTCCCATTAATGGTTTTTAGCTCCGCTATTTTTAAAATTAACGAGTAAAAATCAACTCATTTCCAGTAGACATTTCTTCAGAAAAACGGTATCTATCCACATTAAAACCTTTTAAATCTTCAATGGTTTTAACATTGTGATCAATAATA
>Ga0307986_10002310_pt1 | contig 13682 bp, 15 predicted proteins | sample EllFjometageno82_FD_203170 | JGI IMG/M metagenome (GOLD analysis project Ga0307986, IMG submission 203170) | Marine microbial communities from Ellis Fjord, Antarctic Ocean - #82 | ecosystem: Environmental > Aquatic > Marine > Unclassified | place: Southern Ocean | collected 2014-10-09
TCCAAGTATTAAAAAATTCTTTCAAAAAGCCAAGAGTTTTTGGAAAAAGTAAAAGACTAATTAACCAAAAAAGGTTAATATTTTTCTAAATGAAAAAAATTAATTTAGCAATTTCTGGCTGCCTTGGTAGAATGGGTCAGCAACTTATTAGGTCTACAAAAACTAATAAAAATTTTAAGCTTGTAGCTCTTACGGAAAACAAAATTATCAATAAGAAAATAGATGGTATCAAACTTAATTTAAATACAGATCAGGCTTTTGAAAATACTGATGTAATAATTGATTTTACAGTTCCTAATTGCACACTCGATATCCTTAAAATTGCATCGAAGCTTAAAAAAAGAGTAGTCATAGGAACAACAGGCTTTACTCAAAAAGAAGATGATTTAATTAAAAGATTTTCAAAAAAAATTCCTATTTTAAAAGCTGGGAATATGAGCCTAGGTGTTAATTTATTAATGTACTTAACTGAAATAGCTTCAAAATCATTGAATGAGGAATATTTAAGCAAAATATTTGAGGCTCATCATAAGCATAAAAAAGATTATCCATCAGGGACTGCCTTAATGCTTGGAAAAGGTATTGCTAATGGAAAAAATAAAAATCTTTATAATTTAATCGGCAAAAAATTTTTAAATAAAAAATCTTTTCCCTATGGAAAAAAGATTAATTTTAATTCAGTTAGAAAGGGTGAAATTATTGGAGAACATGAAGTTACATTTTCTAGCGGTAAGGAAATAATAAAATTAAATCATGAAGCATTTGATAGAGCACTCTACTCAGATGGCGCCTTAACTGCTGCAAAATGGCTTATAGATAAAAAGCCTGGACTTTATTCAATGAGAGATTTATTGAATTTTGAATAATGAATGAAAAAGAAAAAGCCAAAAAAATACTTAAAATTTTAAATAAAATTTATCCAACAACTCCTATCCCCCTAGATCATAGAAATAGATTTACTCTTTTAACATCGGTTCTTTTGTCGGCGCAGTGTACCGATCTAAATGTAAACAATGTAACTAAAAGCATATATCCAAAATATTATAAACCTGAGCATTTTGTAAAATTAGGTAGAAAAAAAATTGAAAGATTAATTAAAAGCATTGGCATCTTTCGGATTAAAGCGAAAAGCATTTTTTTATTGTCTAAACAACTTTTGGAAAAACATGATGGCAAAGTACCTAGGAGCTTTGAAGAACTTGAAAAATTACCTGGTGTGGGACATAAAACAGCAAGTGTAGTGATGTCTCAAGGCTTTGGTATACCAGCATTTGCAGTGGACACACACATTCATAGGCTTGCTCAAAGGTGGGGCTTAACAAATGGAAAAAGTGTTGTCCAAACAGAGAAGGATCTAAAAGAATTATTTCCTGAAAAAACATGGAGTAAATTACATTTACAAATAATTTATTATGGAAGAGAATTTTGTAAAGCAAGAGAGTGTTATGGTTTGACTTGTAAAATTTGTACTACTTGTTATCCTAATAGAAAAAATCCAGTTAAAATAATAAAAGCTTAATATGAAAATACTTGGGATCGGAAATGCAATTGTTGATGTTATTTGTAAAGTAGATGATCAATATCTGAAAGATAATGAATTAACAAAAAGCACTATGAAGCTGATTGATGAAAGCAGGTTTAAAAAACTCTTGTCTACTTTAAAGATTGAAAAAACAGTTTCCGGTGGATCTGTTGCAAACTCTATTGTTGGCTTATCACAATTAGGAAATGATGTTGGTTTTATTGGTAAGGTTAATGACGATGATCTTGGTCAAAAATATGAGAATGGACTTAAAAAAGAAAATGTGAGCTATCCATATTTAAAAAAAACTGAATCAATTCCTACAGGTACTTGCCTAATTTTGATTACCCCAGATTCTGAAAGGACTATGTGCACTTTTTTAGGAATAGCAGGTAAAATTAGTGAAAATGACATCAGCGAACAAATTATTAAAAAAGCAGAAATAACTTTCCTAGAGGGTTATTTGTGGGATGAGGGTGAACCTAAAAAAGCCTTTAATAAAGCAATCAATAATTCTAATAAGGTTGCAATGTCTTTATCTGATCAATTTTGTGTTGAGAGACATAAGAGTCAATTTCTAGATTTAGTTAAAAATAAACTAGATATAGTTTTTACTAACGAGCAAGAAATTTTATCATTAATAAATAGTAAATCATTTGATGATGTTATTTCTTATTCAAAAAATTTAGATAAAAATATAATAATTACTAGAGGTGAAAAAGGTGCGGTATCAATAAAAGGAAATGAAGTTGTTGAGTTTGCAGCAAGGAAGAATTTAAAAATAATAGATCTTACTGGAGCTGGAGACTTATTTGCAGCTGGATATTTGCATGGATTAGTAAATAAAATGAGTATCCAAGAATGCTTAGCAAAGGGTACAGAATTATCTTCAATAATAATTCAAAAAATTGGTGCTAGAATTTAATTTGCTTCAAATCTAAAAAATACTATATTTAGATATGATTGATTGTGAGATTTTTAAATTTTTTCCAGAACCTATATTTAAATATAAACTAAAAAATTTTAAGGATTTAAATAAAAAACTAGCTAAATACATTTATAAACTTCAAGATAAAGATAGTGATGGATTAGAAAGATCAAATAAAGGTGGCTGGCATTCTAAAAACTTTGAGTTAGCAGTTGAAGATTCGATACAGAAGGAATTTGCTATAATAGCACAACCGTATATTTTAAATGTGTTTCAAAATTATGGTTGGAAAACTGAAAATAAAAATATCCGAATCAAAGAAATGTGGGCAATAATAAATAAGCAGAGTAACTTTAATGTTTTACATACACACCCTAATTGTTATTTGAGTGCAGCTTATTATGTAAAAGCTCCAGAAAATTGTGGAAGATTTCAAGTAGAAAGCCCCAATATTGCAAGGAGACATTCTTACCCAGAAATTCATATTAGAAATGAATTTAACACAGAGGGAGCTGGAGTAGATATTAATGAGGGAGATTTATTAATTTTTCCAGCCTATCTACCACATAAGGTTAGTCATAATAAATCTAGTGAAGATCGAATTGTAATAAGTTTTAATGTTGATGTTAGGGCGTAAGCTAACCTTCTAATTTTATACATATTTTCATTTTCAATAATATAATTTTTTTATTTAATTTGATATCCGTTTTTTTCAGTAATAATAAATTTATCATCCCCAAAAATCTTTAAAATTTTTTTTCTGAGTCTGTAAATATGTGTTTCGACGGTATGAGTTTCCATATCCACTGAATAACCCCAAATATTTTTTTTTAAGTCCTCAACATCATGCATCATTTTTGTTTGATTTAAATATAAAATAATCTCAATTTCTTTTTCAGTTAATTTTAAACTTAAATTATTTTTAATAAAAAATTTAGAATTAAAATTTAATTGATAACCTTTTATTTCAATTTTAGACTGATAATTAAATCTTAACTTAATAAATTTAATATTAATTAATTCTAATAATTTACTTAATGGGAGAGGAAAATCAGAAACACTCAATAAAGAATGTTCTATAATTTTTTTATTTGTTGATAGTTTGTTACTAGACTTTGAAATTATTAAAGAGTTTCTAATATCCAAATTAAAATTACTAATAAAATTACTAATAAAATTATCTTCGTTTTCGAATTTTATAATATTAAAAGATAAATTTTCTTTAATCTCATATAGGATTTCATATAATGAGTTGTAATTTATAATATAAACATTTTGCTTAATCATACTTAATATTACCCATGATAATTCATGTTAAAAATAAAAACACTCTTATAATTGATGATTTTATATTTAAATGTTGCGTTGGAAAAAATGGTTTAAATTCAAATAAAAGAGAGGGAGATTATTCAACACCAAAGGGGCTGTTTAACTTAAAAAAACTATACTTCAGGAAAGAACGGGTGGGCATACCGAGGTGCAAGCTTAATAAAAAAGCTATTAAAAAGGACATGGCTTGGTGCGATGATCCTAAACACAAAAAATATAATGAGGAGGTTAAAGCTCATGATAAAAATAACAAAGAAAAGTTTTATAGAATTGACCATGCCTACGACTATGTAATTTCAATTAGTCATAATGAGCAGAAAGTTCCAAATAAGGGCAGTGCTATATTTATTCATTTAACAGTTAACTACAAGCCTACAGCAGGGTGCATTGCACTTAAAAGAAAGGATTTTGAGATTTTACTAAAGTTAATAAATAAAAAAACTAAAATTAAAATAGGTTAATCCCTACTACCAAAAATGTTTGATCCTATCCTGACATATGTTGCGTTATTTTGTATGGCCTCTAAATAATCCTTAGACATTCCCATACTCAATTCTTTAAAATCTAATTTTTGATTAATTATGTTCATTTCAGAAAAATAATTTTCTGTGTTTTTATCATTTGGTGGAATACACATTGTGCCAATAATATCTAAATTCAAATTTTTACAAAATTTATAAAAATCAATTAAATTTTCTTTATTTACTCCTGATTTTTGATCTTCATTTCCTATATTTACCTGTATAAAAATTTTAGGTTTTTTTTCTTGTTTTATTTGCTCATCCGCAATTTTATTAGCTAATTTTTCACTATCTAAGGAGTGAATGTAATCAAATATTTTTAGTGCAAATTTAACTTTATTAGTTTGAAGTCTCCCAATTAAATGAAGTTTAATACTATTATTTTTATTTTTTATATCACTCCATTTATCTAGCGCTTCTTGAACCTTATTTTCTCCATAATGAAGGTGGCCATGTTCTATTAGTGGTATAACACTTTCAATTGGGAAGGTCTTTGATACTGCGATAATTTTGGGTAATTTGTTATGATTTACTTTGGATTTGATAAGGTCTTCTATATAAATTAAATTCTTAAGTGTATTATGCATAATAAAATTTTAATAAAATATTACTTTATAAATAAATTTAACCAAAGTCATATAGATAAACAAGACAAAGAAACAACCATAATCTACAGGAATTACGACCAAGATGTAGATGAAAAACTAATTTTAAGAATTAAAAATTACTGCAAAAAAAAAGGTAATAAATTCTTACTTTCAAACAATATAAAACTAGCCATAAAACTTGACTTGAATGGTGCTTATATTCCATCATTTAATAAAAACACAAAGCATCTCTCATATTCATTTAAAAAAAAATTTATTATCTTGGGTTCTGCACATAATGTTTATGAAATGAGAACTAAAGAATTACAAAATATTAAAATAATTTTTTTATCTTCATTATTTAAAAAAAATAAAAACTTTTTAGGTATTTATAAGTTTAATCTACTATCTCATTTAAGTAAAAGATCATTCATAGCTCTTGGTGGCATTTCAATGGGTAATTTAAAAAAACTAAGCCTAATTAATTGCCTAGGTTTCGCTGGTATTTCTTTTTTTGAATAAAAAAAAGGCCCCTATAAAAGGGGCCCTTTTTAATAATTTGTGTTCTAAATTAATTAGAATGCAAATGCTAGACTTAACGCCCAGTAGTCTCTGTCATCCGCTTTTGAAGCACCATCGTGCGCACCATCAGTAGATTCTGCCATAGTTGCAGTTACAGTCATTCCACCAGTTGTGTAAGCAGCTGAAAGTAATTCAAACTCTGCTTCATCAGTATCACCTTCTAAAGTGATTTCTTCATGACCGTAAGATACTGAAAGCTCATCTGACACTGTGTATGACACTTTGTAAGATGAAGTTTCTTGGTCTGAAGCTGCTACTGCTGATTGGTAATCATTTTCAGAGTAAGCAACAGTTAAAGAATTCCAAGCATATGATGCTTTCATAACTGTTTGATCTGCTTCAGTAGTAGAAACACCTGTTTCTGCATCAGCAAAACCATAACTTACTGATAAACCTTCAACACCAGTATACGTCGCTGCGTATCCTGTTGAAGAAGCTGCACCAGCTTGTTGTGGTGAGTATGATACTGATAATGCTAAATCATCCATTATAGATGGTAGAGCATATACTAAGATATCAGCTCCTGAAGCACCAGTTTTTACGATTGCACCAGTAGTTTCAGCTACGTTATCAAAGTTATCCCAAATATCACCAGCTGCTGTAGTATCTAAAGCTGCTGCTGCATTTGATCCACCTTCACCATGCATTGTAAGTGTTCCTAATGCATCAGATGAGATTGATACTGAGTGACTGTCGAAAGGAGATGATCCACCGTGAGGTGCTGCTGCACTTGCTGCTGCAACATAACTGTCATCACCTTGGTCAAGTACGAAAGAGATTGAAGCTGTTAAGCCATTATCTAATTCTCCGCTACCTGAGAAAGTAAGTTGATTTCCCATTGAGAAACCTTTTCCTGCATTTTGTGCAGTTCCAGAGTATCCATCAACAGCCATTTTAGCTGAACCAGCTACTGTTACTTCACCAGCAAATACTGATGTAGAAACAAGTGAAGCTGCTAAAGCAGTTAAACCTATTTTTTTTAAGTTGTTCATATTTTTCCTTTGTTTGTTGTTATTGTTATTATTAATAATAAACACGAAATATGTATCAACTTGAGGAGTATTTTTCCAAAAAAACCTATTTTTTATTGGATATTTTTGTAAGTGTTGTATATTTGCATCACTTTAAAAATGTCCATTTTCTTATATTTTTAGCATTTTTCATAATATATTGTATAAAACTATTAAATTATTAACTTTTTTTATTATGATCTCTACTAATAACTTAAAAATTATCTTTATTTTACTCTTATTCTCTACTTTTTTAAGTGGGTGCAAAGGAATGCCTGGGGGAGATGCTAGAAAATTCCCCGATGATCCAAAACTAAGAATTAAAAAAAATTTAGAGGAAGGGCGTGGCTTTAATACGTCAAAATTTTTAAATGGTTCTGAACGGGGCGGTGTTTTTGAGTTTGCAAGTTCCAATGAATTATGGAGAGCCTCTCTTGATATTATAGATTTTATGCCTCTTACATCTGTAAATTATAGTGGAGGAATTATTGTAACTGACTGGTATTCAACTGATCAATCTTCAAATGAAAGTATTAAAATTTCAATAAGATTTTTAAGCAATAAAATAAGATCTGATGCACTGGATATTAAAGTTTTTAACAAAAAATGTTTTGCTCAATCTAATTGTGTAATATCTGAAAAAGATGGAAATATAACAATTGAATTAAAAGAAAAAATTTTGAAGACAGCTGCTATTTATGAAAAACAAAAAAAAGAATCAAAAAAGAAATAAAAATTTCATAAATAATAAAAAAATAAAAATCACAATTAATGAAACTTAATCTTTGTGGATAGATATAATTTTAAAATAGTAGAAGAAAAATGGCAAAAACATTGGATTGATAAAAAAGTATTTTCAACGAAAGTTGATAAAAGCAAAAAAAAATTCTATTGCTTAGAAATGTTTCCTTACCCATCAGGTAAAATTCATATGGGTCATGTTAGAAATTATACAATTGGTGATGTGCTTGCACGTTTTAAAACGTTACAAGGTTATAATGTTCTTCATCCAATGGGTTGGGACTCGTTTGGTATGCCCGCAGAAAATGCAGCAAGGCAAAATAATTTAGATCCTAAAACATGGACTGAATCTAATATTATAAATATGAGGTCTCAACTTAAAAAGCTTGGATTATCAATTGATTGGGATAAAGAAATATCAACTTGTTCAGAAGATTATTACAAACATCAACAGGAATTTTTTTTAGATCTATATGATAAAGGGCTAGTTTACAGAAAAGAAAATTATGTTAATTGGGATCCGGTTGATCAAACTGTTCTTGCTAATGAACAGGTAATTGATGGCAAAGGTTGGAGATCTGGAGCCATTGTTGAAAGAAAGAAGCTAAATCAATGGTTTTTCCGCATATCGAAATTTTCAGAGGAACTTTTACAAGGTTTAGAAAGCTTAGATAGTTGGCCAAATAAGGTAAAGGTGATGCAAAAGAATTGGATAGGGAAATCTTTTGGTTGTGAGGTTAAATTTAAAATTGAAAGTGAAAAACCTATCGAAAATATTAAATGCTACACAACAAGACCAGATACTTTATTTGGTTTTTCATTCATAGCTCTTTCAATTGATCACCCTTTAGCAAAATATTATGAGGATGATATAAAATTTCAAGAATTTAAAAAAGAATGTTCAAAAACGGGGACTACGGAAGAGTCCATTGCCTCTGCTGAAAAACTTGGTTTTAAAACTGATTTAATTGCAATTAATCCACTAGATAAAGATATGAAGGTTCCAGTTTATTTTGCAAACTTTGTATTGATGGACTATGGACTAGGTGCTGTTTTTGGTTGTCCCGCACACGATCAAAGAGATTTAGATTTTGCAAAAAAATATAATTTAAAGATTACACCTGTTGTTAAGCCTGAAAAAGATAAAGATTTTGAAATAAATGATGAGGCTTACACGAGTGAGGGCTATATCTATAATTCAAAATTTTTAGATGGTTTAAAAGCTCCAAGTGAGTCTATTGTTAAGACTATTGATTTTCTAGAAAAAAATAATTTAGGAGAAAAAAAAACTAATTATCGATTAAAAGACTGGGGTATATCAAGACAAAGATATTGGGGCTGTCCCATACCAATAGCTTATGATGAAAATGATCAACCTGTTAAAATTCCCAGAGACATGCTTCCTGTTAAGCTTCCAGAAGTTAAAAAATTAAGCATTAACGGAAATCCTTTAGATGAAGAAAATGAATGGAAATATTTTACTTTAGATGGAAAAAGATGCAGAAGAGAAACTGATACACTAGACACTTTTGTGGATTCTTCTTGGTATTTTTTAAGATTCTGCTCACCTCACAACAATGATCATGGCTTTACTTACGAAGAGGCTAATTACTGGATGCCTGTTGATCAATATATTGGTGGGGTTGAACATGCTATTTTGCACTTACTATATTCAAGATTTTTTATGCAAGCTATATCTTATAAAAATGACAATTTAAAAATAAAAGAACCCTTTAAAGGACTATTTACACAAGGAATGGTTTGCCATGAAACCTACAAGGATCAACAAAAAAAATGGTTGAGTCCTGAAGAAGTAATTTCAGATGATGGTAAAAAGTTTTATAAAAAAAATAACCCTTTAGAAAAAGTAATTGTTGGACCAATAGAATCTATGTCAAAATCAAAAAGAAATACAATTGATCCTGAGGGTATAATCAAAAATTATGGAGCAGACTCAGTGCGATTATTTATTTTATCAGATAGCCCTCCAGAAAAAGATGTCCAATGGTCTGACCAGGGAATGATGGCATCCTTTAAATTTATTCAAAAATTATGGATATTGAATTCTAAAGTTTTAGATAAAATTAAAGATAATGAGGAAAAAATTAATAAAGGAGAAGATTTAATTAAATTTACTAATCAATTAATTTACAAAGTTTCTCAAAATTTAGAAAAATTTCATTATAACGTAATAGTTGCCAACCTTTATGAAATGTATAATTTTTTAATTAAAGAAATAAATAAGCCCATAGAAAAAAAGGTTTTAATTGAAAACTATAAAAAGATTTTAATTTTAATGAATCCATTTATTCCACATTTTTCAAATGAATGCTTAAGTTTTATTAATGAAAATCAAATAAAATGGCCAATAATTTATAAAGAAGACTTAGTAGAAGAAGAAGTTAATTTTGTTGTGCAGATAAATGGTAAAAAAAGGGCTGTTTTGAAGGTAAAAAGAGACATGATTGAAGAAAAACTTTTAGAAACTGTTAAGCTAAATCTGGATCTTAAAAAATTTTTAAAAGAGCAAAAAATAAAAAAAACAATTTTTGTACCTAATAGACTTATAAATATTATACTATAAAAAATGTTAAAAAAAAATTTCATATTTCTCCTTTTATTATTTTTATCGTCTTGTGGCTACGAAGCAATTCACGCAAAAAAAAATTCTATAAATTATAATTTTTCAATAAGTGAAGTAAGTTTTGCTGGAGATAGAGAAATTAATCTAAAAATTAAACAAAAGTTAAATAATTATACTTTATATAAAAAAGATAAAAATTTTATTCTAAAGATTTCTACTATTTCAAAGAAAATAGTTTTAGCAAAAGACACATCTGGTGACGCTACGAACTTTAAAAATACAATTTCTATAAATGTAGAAATATTAATGAACAATGAATTAAAGAATAATTTTGTAATTTTAGAAAGCTTTAATTATAATAATATTTCTAATAAGTTTGATTTAAAAAGATATGAAAAAGAAATTAAAAATAATTTAGCTGAGGCAGCCGCAGATAAATTAATTTTTAGATTATCTAATGTACAATGATAATAAAGTCATTTGAACTAAACAAAGTAAAATTAAATAATTACAAATTTTATCTATTTTATGGAGATAATGAAGGTCTAAAAGATGAATCTATAAAAAATTTATTCGAAAAAAACTATGCAGATAAACTTCATAGATATGAAGAGAAAGAAATACTAGACAATATTAATGATTTTTATAACAGTATTCTTACTAAATCTTTTTTTGATAATGAAAAACTTATAATTATTAATAGAGCTACTGATAAAATTAGAGAAACTGTAGAAGAGTTAATTGAAAAAAATCCTGAAGGTATACAAATAATTTTAAATTCAAAAAATCTAGAAAAAAAATCTACTTTAAGAAAAGTTTTTGAAAAGGAAAAATCAATTATATGTGTTCCATTTTATGAAGATAATAACCAAACTTTAAGTTCAATAATTAGTCTTTTTTTTAGAAATAAAAAGATTCCAATATCTCAAAAATTAATAAATATCTTAGCAGAAAGATGTAGAGGAGATAGAAAAAATTTGAATAATGAATTGAAAAAGATTGAAAGCTTTTCATTAAATAAAAAAAAAATAAACCTTGATGAGATAATAAAGCTAACCAACCTAGCAGATAATTACGACGCCTCAGAACTCGTGGATCACTCTCTTGCTAAAAATACCAATAAAACTGTCACTATTTTAAATGAAAATAACTATTCGGATGAAGACAACATTGTAATTATTAGAACTTTATTAGCAAAACTGAAAAGGTTGGTTAAGATTTATGAATTAGTTGATGAAAAGAGAAATATTGAAGATGCTATTTCTGCTTGCAAACCACCAATTTTTTGGAAAGATAAACCACTTGTTGCTCAACAAATGAGGTATTGGAAGAAAGACCATTTAAAAAATTTAATATATAAAACAAATGAAATTGAGCTTTTAATTAAAAAAAACTCAACTATAGCTAAAAATATATTATCAGATTTTATAATTAATAACTCAAGAAAGCCTAATAATTAGATTTTATTATTTCAATTAATTTATTTAGCTGATCTAAATCTTTATATTCTAATAACAAAGATCCTGAATTATTTTTTTTATTTTTAATTAAAACATTTAGACCAATTTTTTCTCTGATTGAAACCTCTAAAGCTTTTAAATTTGCATCCTTAGAAGATTTAAGGTGGTTTTTTTTAGTCTTAAAAATTTTAACAAAATTTTCTGATTGTCTTACTGAAAGATTTTTTTCAATAATTTTATTTGCTATAAATTCAGCATTATCAAGACCAACCAGAATTTTTGCATGTCCTGCTGTTAATCTTTGAATTTCTATCAATTTTAAAACTCCTTCTGGTAAGTTTAATAACCTTAAAATGTTAGCTATATGACTTCTACTTTTTCCAATAAATTGTGCTACTTTCTCTTGATCGTATGAGAACTCATCTATCAGACGCTGATAACCACGTGCTTCTTCTACCACATTTAAATCATTTCTTTGAACATTCTCAATAATTGCAAATTCTAAAGATTTTAAATCATTTACATTCGTAATAACTACTGGAACTTCGTGTAATCCTGCCTTTTGTGCTGATAACCACCTTCTCTCTCCTGCGATTATCTCATACTTTGAACTATCGTCACTAGACTTTCTAACAATGATTGGCTGAATAATGCCCCTCTCTTTTATTGAGCTTGTTAAATCTTGTAAACTTTCCTCATCAAATGTTTTCCTTGGTTGAAATTTATTGCTTACGAGATCAGATATTGAAACTTTATTAATATTTATTTCTGTTTTTGTTTCACCTATTAAAGACGACAAACCCCTACCTAAACCTTTTTTTATTTTGTTTGTATCCATTATGCAGCGCTCCCTATTTTTTGTTCTTGATTAATAAATTCATCTGTAAAATTAAAATATGATTTACTGCCAGGACAAGATTTGTCATACATTAAAACTGGCATACCGTGCGATGGTGCCTCCGACAACCTGACATTTCTTGGGATCACCGTTAGATAAACTTTTTCATTAAAATAATCTCTTGCCTCTTTTTCTACCTGCGTAGAGAGCCTATTTCTCTTATCAAACATTGTTAAAAGTATGCCTCTAATTTTTAATTCAGGATTTAAATTAACTTTTATTCGTTCTATAGTTTTCATTAGCTGGGTTAAACCCTCTAAAGCAAAAAATTCAGTCTGTAGCGGCACTAATAGTGAGTGAGACGACACCAGGGCCATGACTGTAAGCAAACTTAGTGATGGTGGACAGTCTATAAGTACATAATCATAGCTTGCCCTAGAATCATTTAAATAAGCGGTTAATTCACGTTTTAAAATGAAGGCTCTCATGCTATCATCTGCTGTCTCAACCTCAAGCCCAGATAAATCTACATTCGAAGTAATGATATCTAAATTTTTGAACTCAGTTTTTCTAATCACATCAGAAATAGCCTTTGTGCCATTCAACACTCCGTAGATAGTGTCTGTTGAACTTTCTAAATTGGATAGACCAAGTCCTGTGGTAGCGTTTCCTTGTGGATCAAGATCAATAACTAAAACTTTTTTCTCTTGCTGAGCTAAACCCGCTGCAAGATTAATTACTGTTGTTGTTTTCCCAACCCCACCCTTTTGATTTATTACAGAAATAATTTGCATTTAGTTTTTTAATATTTTTTTTTAATATTTTTTATATTTAATAAAAATGAATCTACGCTTGTAATACTTTTTTTCCTTTCAAAATCAAAATTCCAATTTATTAAAGTTTCTTCTAAAACTTTTTCTCCATTTTTTCCCATAAAGACAATTAAATTTTTGTAACTACTAAAATTTTTATAGACTAAATCTAAAATTACAGGTAAAGGTTTAAAAGCTCTCGCCATTATTGTACCCGACTCTAAATTTTGTGCCTCAAAAATATTTTCTTGAATGACTTCGGTATTTAATTTTAAATCTCTAGATACTTTTCTTAAAAAAGAGCTCTTATGGTGACTTTTTTCATATAAGTGACATTTAATCGAATTTTTATGATTTTTAATCATAATTGATATAATTATACCTGGCATACCTCCACCCGAACCTATATCTGTTATTATATTACTATTTAAATCAACAAATTCAATGATTTGTGCTGAATCAATTATATGACGCTCTCTAATAACCTCATTTTTTGCTGTTTCTTTGCTTATTATATTAATTTCGTCATTTCCTTGCTGTAGCATAGCTATAAATAGCTCAAACTCAATTAATGTTTCACGTGGAACATTTTGGTCTTTTAGTAGTGGATATTTTGTAAAAATTTCTTCCATTAAGCTATCAGCTTAATAGACTTTCTTTTTACATGTGACAACAAAATATATACGGCAGCTGGAGTTATTCCATCAATTCGCAGTGCTTGTCCCATAGTTTTTGGTTTTATTTGTTTAAATTTGGCTTTTACTTCAT
>Ga0307986_10002311_pt1 | contig 13681 bp, 10 predicted proteins | sample EllFjometageno82_FD_203170 | JGI IMG/M metagenome (GOLD analysis project Ga0307986, IMG submission 203170) | Marine microbial communities from Ellis Fjord, Antarctic Ocean - #82 | ecosystem: Environmental > Aquatic > Marine > Unclassified | place: Southern Ocean | collected 2014-10-09
AACTTTAACCATTTCTGCCTTGGGGTTTCCAATTGTTCTATGGTTTGGCGGGGGAGAAGAGGCCCTCGGATTTATATATCTAGGAATGATCGCAGGTCTCGCAGCTGTATTGGTATTGAGCATCACCGTTCGTTTTGTTGAAGAGCGCAAGTTTAATTTTCCCGTCGCTGAATTACCTAGCTTTACAAAAGTCGCTCGGTCAGTTGCAAACAACTACCCATTTTGGATTGTGTTTGCATCCATTTTAATTCTCATCTCAACCTCCATCATGTTTAACAGCAATTTAATTTATTTTGTTAAATACGCACTTGATCTTCATGCATACCAAGGCTTAATTCTTGGAGTGAGTAGCGGCAGTGCTCTTTTGGCCATTCCTCTATGGGCTTACGCTGCTCTGAAAATTGGCAAAAGAAATTCTTGGATGATTGCAATGAGCTTACTGATTCTTGGGTTCTTAATTTTTTATTTATACCCCATAGCCTCCCTAAGCGAGCTGCTCATTATTCTTAGTTTTATTGGGTTTGCAAACGGCGCCACCGGGGTATTATTCTGGTCAATGCTTCCAGATACCATTGAGTATGGCGAATGGAAGACGGGAGTTCGCACTGAGTCATCTTTGTATGGTTTTATGACCTTTGCTCAAAAGGGTGCCATAGCATGTGCCGCTCTCTTGCTAGGATTAGCGCTTACAAACATTGGCTTTGAGCCCAATCAAGAGCAATCAGCAGAAACATTATCTGGTTTAAAACTCATCATGACATGGGTGCCATTGGCCGGAGTCATGATTAGCCTCGTGTTAGTTTCTTTTTATCCTATTGATAAAATCTTTCATCAAAAATTAATTCAAGATATTACAGATAGGAAGCTGGTTAATGCAAAAAATTAAATGGGGGGTCATAGGCCCCGGATCAATTGCCACTGGCTTTGCTCACTCTATCAAGTATTGCCAGAACTCAGAGCTCACAAGTGTGTTTGGAAGAAACGAAGAAAAGGCAAAAGTTTTTGCTGAGTTATTTGGCCTTCACTCCTTTAGCTCCCTGCAAGATTTTATAGGTTCAGATGCAGTAGATGCAGTCTACGTTGCAACACCTCACAGCGATCATTTTGTCTATGCGTTAGAGGCCATTAAGCATAAGAAGCACGTTCTTTGCGAAAAACCTCTGACGATGAATGCTCATGAAAGCATGATTCTCTTAGATCTTGCGCAATCCTCTAATGTATTTTTAATGGAAGCCTACATGTATAGGACGCATCCACAAACCTTAAATATTTTAAATAATCTACATCTGCTTACCGAGACCAATAAGAAGATACTCATTGAAGGATCTTTTGGATTCAAAGCAGACGTACCAGCAGATCATCGTCTCAGAAACCCACTCTTAGGAGGAGGGGCCATCTTGGATGTGGGGTGTTACCCCTTATCTATGAGCAAGTTAATTGCTGGTCACTTGCAAGGCGCGGCCTATGCAGAGCCTCAAAGTATCACAGCAACTGGAAGATTTGATAAAACAGGAGTCGACCTTCAGTCAGAAGCTCATCTGATATTCTCCGAGAGCATTGAGGCTAAAATCAGTTGCGCGATTGATGAGGAGTTATCCAATCAACTAGTTATTTCTAGTGGAGGGATTAGCATCACCATTCCGCAGCCATGGCATTGTGGGCAGTTTCAAGGCGGTCAATCCTCTATCACCATTGCGAATGAATTGGGGTTGGTCGAGGAGATCTTATGCGATGATCAGATAGGACTTTTTACCAGAGAAATTGAGCATACCTCAAGTTGCATTCTTGATCAGAAGCTTGAATCCAGCCTCATTTCCCATGCAGATACTCAAAGCAATATGTTCTGGCTAGATCAATGGAGACAGCAACTAAACATTGCTTGCCCAAAAAATTTAATCGCGCACTCGCCTATACTCGAGTCAAAGGCTTTTCTTAACCAGGCACCAAAACTTCAAAATGTTGCGATACCTGGATTAGATAAGCTGGGCTCTAGATTAGCATTCGGCTGCGACAATCAAACTTCTGAAGTTCACGCCTTCACAATGTTTGATAATTTTTATGGATCTGGGGGCCGCATTTTCGATACTGCATATATCTACAATAATGGCATGGGCGATCAGTATCTTGGGCAGTGGATTAATTCCAGGCGACTAGCAAATGAAGTCATTGTGCTTGGTAAGGCTGCTCATACACCTCAATGTGAGCCTCAATATATAAGGCCGCAAATCCTGGAATCATTAGAGCGCTTGCAAATGCCAAAGCTTGATATATTTTGCCTACACAGGGACAACCCCGAAGTACCTGTCTCAGAATTTATTGATGCTTTAACAGAGCTCAAAAATGAAGGGTTAATTAATCTAATTGGCGCGTCAAACTGGGAGCTAGATAGATTTTCTGAGGCTCGAAATTATGCTCAGAAAGAGGGCAAAGAGTCCTTCAGCGTTTTAAGCAATAATTTTAGTTTGGCTGAAATGGTTGAACCGGTCTGGCCTGGTTGTGTTGGCGTGAATGATGCTTATATGCAGTATCTTCTTGCAGAGAAAATCTTGCTCTTCCCATGGTCCAGTCAAGCAAGAGGATTTTTTATCAAGAAAAAGGAAGCCATATCCAATGAGCATTTCTCAAACCCAACCTTGGATGAAGAAATGAGAGTGTGGCATTACGAAAAAAATTTAAAACGCAGAGAATATTGCTTTCAGCTAGCTAAGCAAAAAAATGTTGAGCCTATTCAAATTGCTCTTGCATATGTTTTGCATAAATCTCCACTTATTTTTCCTTTGATTGGACCCAGAACGATCTTTGAGACTAACAGCTCTATTCAATCCTCTCAAATCAAACTAACGGCTCAAGAACTCCTGGAACTTGCTCAAGCATAATTGTAGTTCTGAGATGAATATTAGACGCTGAAGAGCCAACCAGAATTTCATAGGACCCCTGTCTAATTTTCCAGCTTTTAGTGTTGATATCCCAGTAACTAAAATTTCTTGCAGTGAGAGTAATTTCTATTTGTTTTTGTTCTTGCGGATCAAGCATTTCTTTAGCAAAGCCCTGCAGCGTCTTTATGGGCTCGCCGTCAGCTGGATGCTCAAATGCAACGTAGCACTGTGATACTTCTGCGCCCATCACTTCCCCAGTGTTTTTAAGAATAAACTTGCAAGACACCTGAACCTTTTCATCAACTTGCACTTCAAGATTGCTGTACTGAAATTGGGTATATGACAGACCATGGCCAAAGGGAAATAATGCTGGGACAGAGCTTCTGTCATACCATCGATAGCCAACCAAGAGTTTCTCATCATAGCTCATTTGCTGATTTGTTCCCGGATAGGATGAGTAAGCAGGCGTGTCTTCAATCTTTCTGGGAAAGGATGTTGGCAATTTACCGGAAGGGTTCACTTCTCCAGTGAGCACATCCACCAAAGCATTACCAAATTCTTGGCCTGCAAACCATGTCTGCATCACGGCATTTGCATCATCAATCCAAGGCATTTCAATGGGAGAGCCTGTATTCACAATAACTGCTGTATTTTGATTGGCATGTAAAACGGCATCAATTAATTTATTTTGATCCGCAGGCAAGCTGAATTCCACTCGATCATTCCCTTCAGTTTCCCAGTCAGAATTCGTCCCAACAATTAAGATGACCTGCTCTGCATCCTTTGCAGCAGCAACAGCCTCTTGAAATAAATTCACTCTATCAGGCGCTTGGCACCCCACGTAAACAGCTGGAAAACTTCCTTCAAAATGATATTGCATTTCTATGTTGTAGCTTCTGCCTTGTTGCAAATCTACCGTTCCTTTCTTTGAAGCTGAGCTAAAAGTGAAGAAGGCTTCCCCTGGATCTGTGTGCGTCCAATTATCAATAACTTCCTGACCATCAACCAGTAATCTGCATTGGCCTATTCCAAAAATTTCAAACTCATGATGCCCTGAAATATTTGGGGTATATGCACATGAAAACCTAACGGAAATATTAGGCCTTGCTTGTTTTGAAATGATCTCTTTTGCAAACCCTTCAAAAACCCAAAATTTATTACCAATCAGGTGCTCAGAGAAAATCAGATTCTCTCCAAAGTTGTGCCCATCAAAATATTCTACAAAAAATCCTTTTTCCCCATCCATTAAGCCCTCATTGAGCCTCGGAAGATATTTATGGGTATGACATCCTTTTGCGTATGTGATGTCTGTGTCTGGATCGAGCCTGCTTCTTAGAGCTTCCTCGGGGTGCACTTCATAATAAGGCTTCAGGCTTGCGCTTCCTCCACCTATGATTTGAGCATGTTGTGCGTTAGGCCCAATAATTGCTAATTTTTTAATATTTGATTGCAGCGGCAATAGACCATCATTTTTAAGGAGCACCATGCCATCTGCAGCAGCCTTTCTGAGAAGCTTTCTATGTGCGGGCTGATCAATGGCTTCTTCTGGATTGAAATCATGTCGCTCAAACCTTTTGGAGAATTTAGCCACTGTTAAAATTCTTTTGACCTTGTTATCAATTAATTCCTTATCCACCTTCCCATCTTTGATGGCGCTCAATAAGCTATCACCCCAAACATTGCCCGGTCCTGGCATCTCAAGGTCAAGGCCACCATTAGCATTAGCTTCTGTTTCAAGGGCTGCTCCCCAATCACTTACCACGTAGCCATCAAAGCCCCATTCTGCTTTTAAAATATCTATTAATAGTTCTTGATGTGAACTGCAATAAATATTGTTCAGCTTGTTGTATGCGCTCATGATTACTTTTGCCTTGCCTTGCTTCACTCCCATTTCAAATGGAAGCAAGTAGATTTCCCTAAGAGTACGCTCATCAATATTAGAGCTAATAGCATGCCTATCAAATTCAGTATCATTGCCAACAAAATGTTTTAAACAGGCCGCTACATTTTTAGATTGCACTCCTTGAACATACTGAACGGCAATTTTTCCAGTCAACAATGGATCTTCTGAAAAACTTTCAAAATGTCTGCCTCCAAGAGGATGCCTATGGATATTAATGGTGGGTCCGAGCAGAACGTCCACATCTTTTGCATTTGCCTCTTCTCCCAAGGCAACCCCAAGCTGATGAACTAGATCAAGATCCCAGGTTGATCCTATAGAAATAGCGCATGGAAAGCATGCAGAAGTTTTACCGGAATTAGAGTCACCCCGGACCCCATTTGGGCCATCGGACATCTTGATGGCTGGAACACCCGCATGATCAATTTTATTTGTGTACCAAGAATTAAAGCCGCTAAGCAAAGAAACTTTTTCCTCTAAGCTCAGCTGCCTAAGTATTTGATCTATATCTGACATAGGCTAATCTTAATTCCTTTGCGAATAAAAGCACACATTTTACGCCCTTGGATTATGCCCTTGGAATTTATTTTTTCAAATCGGATGGCGTCTTGGTAACAATTGTTTGCATAGACTTGATTATTAAATAATTTGCCCTTCTCCTTGCTGTTCATTAATATGGTGATTCATGCGAGATAATGGATTGGGTGCATGACAATATTTTTATTTTAACCGGCAAAAGAAAAGGAAAGAGCAATGAAATTAGTCTTAGGTTTATTTGGTCTAGAAAATTTTTATGGCGGCGATATCAAATCTTATATTGAAATAGCTCAGATGGGAGAGGAGCTTGGATTTGACTCTGTCAGCGTTACAGATCATGTGGTCATGGGCAAGAATCTTCATAAGTATCCTTTTGGGCAATTCCCAATGCCATCAGACGCACCATGGTATGAGCCTCTAACTCTCCTAACCATGATTGCAGCCAATACAACCTCGATTAATCTTGCAACGGCGATCTTGATTGCCCCCCTCAGAAGTCCAGCGCTCCTTGCAAAGACGGCAGCAAGTCTTGATGCTATGTCCAATGGAAGGCTAGAACTTGGTGTAGGGTTAGGCTGGCAGCAAGAAGAATATGAGGCATCAGGTATTGCCTTTGAGAATCGAGCAAAGATTTTTTGGGAAACTTTAGATATCTGCAAATTACTGTGGGAGGGCGGCCCTGTTTCGCATCAGGGAGAGATGTTTGAGTTTAATGATATTTGGTGTCAACCAAAGCCCGCTCAAGGCAGTGACATACCTTTATTGTTCGGCGTTAAGATGACCGAATCCAATGCTAAAAAAATAGCAAAAGTTGGCCATGGATGGATACCGATCAAGACCAGTAGAGATTTTATCTCTGAAGGCAGAGCAACACTAGAGAAAGCTTTTCAAGAAGAGGGCAGGCAAGATAAGCCAAGGATTAGGGGGCAATTACCAACATGCCTCGACTCGAACGGTGTCCCCAGCGTTGACCTTACCTTGAAAGAATTAGAGAAATCAATGGACGCAGGCTTGGGGGAGATAGAGGTTTTTCCAATTAACTTTGCGCAGTCGCCAGAGCATTTGCGTGAAGTGTTAGAATTAATTGCGGAGCTAAAAAATAATGAGTAAACAGAATCTTGCGACTCAAATCATTTACCAATATGCATCTATGCTTGATGCAAAGAATTTTTCTGACCTGCCAACCATTATGTGGAATGACTTTTCTCTTACAGGACCTTACGAATTAAATAGCTTGGAGATTTTCATGGGTGCGGTTGAGCAGAATCTTGGCGCCTATCAAAAAACCATGCACTTTATTGGCAATATTGAAGGGGGATGGGATGGGGATACATACACCGGCAAGACATACTGCATCGCCAGCCATATGTTTGAAGAAAACGGTCAATCTAAAAAGCTCGACATGGGAATTATCTATGATGACACTATTGAGTTGAGAGAGGGCGCAGCTAAGTTTATCAATAGGCATTTTAATCTTCAGTGGCAAAAAACCGACCTTTTGAATTAAGCAAGAAACTTACTGTTTTGAGCTCAAGTGTTGAGACATTGCATCTTTAAATAAGCCTTTAAGTAATTCAGCACCTTTCATTCCAGAATATGTGGGCCTCATAATCAAAGCAATTTCTCTATGAGGCCCAGGCTCATTTAAGTGCGATCTGAGTAAATCTTTGTTGGAGCTTAGCAGTTGATCCAGCGCCATATGCGGAACTAATGTGGTGCCCATATTTCCTTGCACCAGCTGAATTAAAGTGACCAAGCTAGATGCTTTAACCACATGTTTGGAATGAGAAGAAATTTTACATGCATCAAGGATGTGGTCTTTTAAGCAGTGACCATCCTCTAATAGCATTAATTCAGAATGCTCTAATTGAGTTGCTCGTATCTCTTTTGTTCCGGCATGCTTAGTTTCGTGATGCGCCACCCAATAGAAGTCTTCTTCCCAGAATTTTAAAGAAATGAGTCCATCCAAGTTATATGGCAGCGCTAGTATGGCCATGTCTAACTCCCCATTTTTTACCTTGTCCACAAGCTTATTTGACTGACCCTCCTCTATTTTTAAACTTAATCCAGGAAAATCCTGTTTAATTTTTGGCAGCACAATGGGCAAGAAATATGGGCTAATGGTAGGAATAATTCCAATAGACAGCGCTTTGCCAAGAGGTTCAGCTTGATTCTCTGCCAATCGTTGAATATCGCGGACTTGCAAATGAATGGATTGTGCTTGTTGTAAAAACTCCATCCCCAAGGTGGTGACAAATACTTTTTTATTATCTCTTTCGAATACTTGAAATCCTAAATGTCTTTCCATTTCGGTGATTGCATTACTGAGAGTTGATGGAGAAATAAAGCAAGCTTCCGCTGCTTTTTTAAAATGCAGAGTTTTCGCAACAGCCAAAGCGTAGTCTATTTGTTTTAGTGTCATCATTTCATTTTCTTTGTTTTTAATAATCGATAAAATCGAATATAACATCCTTTTTTTATGTATTTACCAATACATATATTCACTATAAACTAATTTGTACGAAGCATTTTGAATGCATTGAATAATTTTCATATTTAATTTCGTTTAGGAGGTAAATTACTGTGAATAAAGAAACTGAAGGCAAATGTCCTGTAATGCACGGAAGTCTATCAAGCAATAGCTCTTCTGGCACATCAAACAAAGATTGGTGGCCCAATCAATTAAATCTCAATATTCTCCATCAGCATGATCAAAAAAGCGATCCAATGGACGAAGGCTTTGATTACGCTGAGGAGTTTAAAAAACTTGATTATCCAGCTTTAAAACAAGATCTAAATGACTTAATGACAGACTCACAAGAGTGGTGGCCAGCAGATTATGGGCACTATGGTCCATTTTTCATCCGCATGACTTGGCATGCAGCTGGAACATACAGAACGGGTGATGGAAGAGGGGGCGGAGGCACAGGCGCACAACGCTTTGCTCCTCTTAACAGTTGGCCAGATAACGGTAATTTAGATAAAGCCAGAAGATTACTTTGGCCGATCAAGCAGAAATATGGCAAGCAAATTAGCTGGGCAGATCTATTGATTCTGGCTGGAAATGTTGCAATTGAATCTATGGGTGGAAAAACATTTGGTTTCGGAGGTGGTAGAGCAGATATCTGGGCTCCCGAAGAAGATATTAATTGGGGTGCTGAAAAAGAGTGGTTAACGAATGAAAGATATTCTGGAGAAAGAGATCTAGCCAATCCTCTTGGCGCAGTGCAGATGGGTTTAATCTATGTAAATCCTCAAGGTCCTGACGGAGATCCAAACCCTCTTGCTAGTGCAATTGATATTCGTGAAACATTTGGTCGCATGGCAATGAACGACGAAGAAACAGTCGCTCTTGTTGCTGGAGGCCATACTTTTGGTAAAGGCCATGGAGCTGGTCCTGATAGCAATGTAGGAACAGAGCCAGAAGGTGCAGAGCTACAAGAAATGGGCTTCGGGTGGACAAGCACTCATGCTTCGGGAAAAGGCAGTGACACTATTACCAGTGGTTTTGAGGGAGCTTGGACTGCCAGTCCCACACAATGGGATAATGGATATTTCGATCTATTATTTGGCTATGAATGGAAGCAAGTAACGACACCTGCTGGCGCTATTGTTTGGCATGCGATTGATCCCAAGGAAGAGGATCTTGCGCCTGATGCAGAAGACGCATCAGTAAAAGTTCCAACCATGATGACAACAGCTGATATGGCTCTTAGTGAAGATCCAATTTATAACAAAATCTCAAAACGCTTTCATGAAAATCCAGAAGAATTCGCAGATGCATTTGCGAGAGCTTGGTTTAAGTTATTGCATAGAGATATGGGGCCTATTGGCAAATATCTTGGACCAGAAGTTCCTTCAGAGGAGTTAATTTGGCAGGATCCTGTTCCTGCCGGCAATGCTGGCTATGATGTCAGCGCTGTGAAATCTAAGATCGCAGAAAGCGGCTTAACTACCCAAGAAATGGTTGAAACTGCTTGGGCTAGCGCGTCTACTTTTAGAGGCTCCGATATGAGGGGTGGCGCTAATGGTGCGAGGATTCGTTTAGCTCCCCAAAAAGATTGGGAAGCCAATAAGCCAGAGCAATTAACTCGAGTTCTAGCTGTTTATGAAAGCATTGCCTCAGACTCAGGTGCCTCCATGGCTGATGTTATCGTACTGGCTGGAAACGTTGGTATTGAACAAGCGTCTGGTATAACTGTGGACTTTACTCCAGGTAGAGGCGATGCATCTCAAGAGCAAACAGATGTGGAATCCTTTGAAGTACTGGAACCTATTGCTGATGGCTTTAGAAACTTCCAAAAGGCTTCATCCACGATTCCTGCTGAAGAAATGATGCTTGATAAGGCGCAACTCTTAGGCCTCACCGCTCCTGAAATGACTGTCCTTTTGGGCGGCATGAGATCTCTTGGGATTAGCAATGGCGACCATGGTATTTTTACTGATGATTCAGATAAATTAACCAATGGTTATTTTGCAACACTCCTTGATATGTCTGTGCAGTGGAAACCAACCAGTGATGGAAAATCATTTGAGGGCATGGATCGAGTCTCTGGTAAGAAAATGAGGACTGCTTCAAGAGTTGATCTTGCATTCGGTTCTAATTCTCAACTGAGAGCTCTAGCAGAGGTATACGCCAGCAACGATGCGCACGATAAATTCACCAAAGACTTTGTTTCAGCATGGAATAAAGTGATGAATAACGATCTTGTCTGATGAATTAGCTTAGGCTTATTTTAAAAAAGGGCTCATTTGAGCCCTTTTTTTTGATCCACAATAAGTAGTTTAGAAATGTGGAGGTTTTTCATAATCTATTGGCGGGAACTTAAATTTTTGATCTCTCAAGTCAATCTTTTCTCTTTTTTTGATGTATTTGGACATCACATCAGCGGCATCATCAGTGGCGGATGGAAGCTCCCTTTTGTCATTATCTAGCTTATCTTTACTCATAATCTCTTTTTTCTAAATATTGACACAGTTTACCTAATCTACAGAATATTTTGATGAACCATAAATGTTTAGTATGATTCATTGATGAAAATAGCAATCTATCCTGGTTCGTTTGATCCCATTACTTTTGGCCACATAGACATTACTGAGCGAGCGTGTGCACTGTTTGATAAAGTCATAGTCAGCGTCGCTGAGAGCAAGTCCAAAAACCCGCTTTTTACCGTTGCTGAACGAATTGATTTGGCTCAAGAAATTTTTAAAGATAATCGAAAGATTGAGGTTATAGGTTATGCCAGCAAGCTGACCGTTGATCTTGCAAGAGAGAATAATGCTATTGCAATTATCAGAGGGTTAAGAGCTGTTGCAGACTTTGAATATGAATTTCAGCTTGCAACCATGAATCGCAGTCTTGCCCCAGATATTGAGAGCATTTTCTTTACCCCCAAGGACACTCTGATATATGTCTCCTCTAGTTTAGTGAAAGAAATTGCTAAGCTTGGTGGAGATGTGTCTCGCTTCGTTAGCCCAAATGTCAAAGATGCACTTGCTAAGAAATACTCCACTTAACTCTGGCATTTGCTGCAAAAGAAAGAAGCTCGCTGGGTCTGAACTATTCTTCGAATGATACCTGTTTTACATCTTACGCATTCTTGACCTTCACGATCATAAGCTGCTAATTCAATCTTAAAGTAACCTTGATTGCCATCTGGTCGATAGAAATCTTTCAGCGTTGTCCCTCCAACCTCAATAGCTCTTTGAAGAATTTTTTTTGCTGACTCTGCAACGGCCTCAGATTGCTTCTTGGTAATTAATCTGGAGCGTTTAGTTGGACGAATGCCCACATCAAATAGAATTTCATTGGCGTAGATGTTACCAATGCCAACCACATGGGATTGATTCATTAGCGAGATCTTGATTGGAGAGCTTACTTTTCGCAGCCTTTTAAACAGGTACTCGCCATCAAAGTCTGCTGACAAGGGTTCTGGTCCGAGTTTATCGAGTAAAAAATGATGTTGAGGGTCTGATACAAAGTGCAGCGATCCAAATCTTCGAGGATCATTGTAAATTAGCTTGGCATCTTGAAAAATGAACTCAACATGATCATGTTTTTGATAAAAGTTAGATTCTTTTTCGGCTATTCGAACTGTTCCAGTCATTCCAAGGTGCAGCAATATTTGAGAGCCATCAATATGAAATAGAATGTATTTTGCCCTTCGGCTTATTTGATCAACGGTTACGCCTCTAAGGTTTTTAAATGCTTTTAGATCTACTGGCCATCTTAGATTTGGGTTGTGAATTTCTACAGATTCAAGAATTTTATTTTGAAATGTCTGTATTGCTCGAACCGAGGCTTCTACCTCAGGTAATTCTGGCATTAGCCGAGTAAATTATTTATTTCTATAAGATTTTCTGGGCCTAATGTGCCTGCAGCTAGGTGAAGGCGCAGGGTGGTGATCAAGTAGTCATATTTCGCATTCGCTAGATTTCTATCTGCACTGTAAAGATTTTTTTCAGCTTGGAGCAAGTCAACAATATTCCTTGTTCCAACTTCGTAGCCAACTCGAGTGGCTTCTAGTGCACTTGATGCGGATATTACAGCTTGTTTTTGAGCTCTTATATTTGCCACCAATGTCATCACATTGGAGTACTGACTTCTAACGTCTTGGATGACACCTCGCTCAGCAAATAAAGCATCCTCTGCAGATTTATTTGATTCAGCATAGGCTTGCTTGGTTCTTGAGATCACTGCTCCGCCTTGAAAGATGGGCATAGAAAGTTGCAAACTATATGTATCTCTTTGAGTTTCATCTGGGACTGTAATATTAAAAGCCCCGCCAGTATTCAGGCCATCATAGGCATACTGATTAGTTTCTGAATCGGTTTGAGTGCCGACAATATCCACTTTGGGTAAATGGTTTGATGCAACACTGCGTGCATTATTTTTAGAAGCATATTTTCTCAGGTTAGCTGCTTTTAATCTAAAGTTATTCTCTACAGCTTTTCTTGCCCATTCTTCTTTAGAGGCTGGAACTGGGTTTGAGACATTGAGATCATTTACAAGGCCATCTAGCGATAAGACCTCTCTACCAATCAAGGCATTTAAAGCTTCTTGAGCTGTATAAACACTACCCTCAATTCTGATCCGCGAGGCCATGCTAAGATCGAATGCCAGCTGAGCTTCTTGGACCTCAGTGATAGCTGAAAGACCCACTTCATATCTTTGACTGGTTTGATCTAATTGTTTTTGGATCGCCTTTTCTTCTGATCTTGCTGCATTAAGATTATCAATAGCCCTTAATACATTAAAGTAGAGTTCAGCAGTTCTAACAATCAATGCTTGCTGGGAATATGCAAAGTCTGCTTCAGCTGCATCAGTTAAAAATTTTGATTGTCGATATTTAAACCAGCTATCCAGTCGCAATAGAGGCTGCGTTAGCCTGGCAGAGGCATTAAAGTTATTATATTCATTCTGAAGATTGCCACCCTGGTAGTATTCATTCCAGTTAGTTTGAGCATTTATACTGACGCTCGGCAGTAGACCAGCGCGACCTTGAACCTTAATTTCTTTTCCTGATAAGTACGAAAATTCAGCCGATCTATACTGAGGATCATTTTCCAATGCATCATTATAAATATCTAGCAGGCTATCTGCGGTTGCAGCAGTGCTAAAGAGCGCAAGAAGTGTAATAAAATATTTTGATTTCATAATATATCTGAATGTTTACAGTGCTAACATTAAACCTCTTTTAGGCGCACAATGTCAATGCTCATATTTTAATGCATTGCCAAAAAATCTCCTAAATTAATGCATTTGTTTCAATGTACTTAGAGTAGAATATTACCTAAAAGTTCACCAAGATTTAGCTAGATATTTACAGGACACTTTAATTGGTAAAAGATTACGACTCACAATCGATAGAAGTTCTATCTGGCCTTGATCCGGTTCGAAAAAGACCGGGCATGTACACAGATACAACATCCCCCAATCATCTAATTCAGGAAGTTGTAGATAATTCTATCGATGAAGCATTGGCGGGTCATTGCTCAACAATTAAAGTTATTTTAACCAAGGATGGTGGAATCTCTGTCGGCGATGATGGGCGCGGCATGCCTATTGATATCCATCCAGAGCACAAAGTCTCTGGTGTTGAGCTGATCATGTGCAAGCTTCATGCGGGGGCTAAATTCTCAGGCGAAGACTATAATTTTTCAGGGGGGCTTCATGGAGTTGGAGTATCAGTGGTCAATGCTCTTTCGCAAAAATTATTAGTCGAAATTAAGCGTGGCGGCAAGCAGTTTGAAATGACTTTTGAGGGTGGAGAAAAGAAATCTGAGCTCCGGGAAGTTGGAGAAGTAGGCGCCAGAAATTCCGGAACAACTATTTATTTTCAGCCTGACCCTCAGTATTTTGAGACAC
>Ga0307986_10002312_pt1 | contig 13678 bp, 12 predicted proteins | sample EllFjometageno82_FD_203170 | JGI IMG/M metagenome (GOLD analysis project Ga0307986, IMG submission 203170) | Marine microbial communities from Ellis Fjord, Antarctic Ocean - #82 | ecosystem: Environmental > Aquatic > Marine > Unclassified | place: Southern Ocean | collected 2014-10-09
CTGGAAAAAATATTGAAACGTCAGTTAAAGAAGCTTGTCAGTTAAGATTTAGACCAATAATGATGACATCAATAAGCACAATGATAGCAATGATGCCTCTAGTTATAGGTAATATTGGACCAGGAGCTGGCGAGGCTTCAAGGTTAGCCGTGGGTGCTACTATCTTGGGTGGAATGATTATATCAACATTCTTTACGCTGTATGTAACGCCAACAATGTATTTGGTGCTAGCAAAGAATACTAAAAGAATTGATGCTGTAGATATTGAATTAAAAAAACAACTTCGTTAAAAAATAATATATTTATTTTTATTTAATCTTTTCTGACACTTTTTTAATTGGGACTTGTATTTGTCAGCCTGATTCTCAACTTTTTTTGCTAATCCTATTACCTTTTGATTGTTCTTATAGTTTTTATAAGCACCCCACCCTTCGTGGTAAGCAATATATTGTCTAAAAGAATCTTTCTTCGAAATCTTTAAAATAGATTCTGTCTTATCAGTGTACCAGCCAATAAAATCCACACTATCTTTAAATCTCGCTCTGGTTGCTAATTTATTTCCTGTTTCATTTTTATATTGTTCCCACGTTCCATTTACTGCCTGTGAGTATCCAAAAGAACTTGAGGGTCTTTTAAAAGGTATAATTTTAAATAATTTGTACCTTGGGGGTTTTGCCAACCAATCAAAATCTGACTCCATTTTAATTATTGCTAACTGAACATATATTGGTGTTCCCCATTTTTTTTCAGTACTCTTGACATGCTTATACCAAAGATATCTTTCATCAAAAATTGAACAACTACTAGATGTGTTCTGGGGTATGGAAGAGCAAGCTGAAATTGAAATAATTATTGAAATTAAAAAAAACTTATTAAATTTAAACATATCTATTTTTAACCTTATAGATAACAATTGCAAATAAAAGACTAAGGATATTTCCAAATAAATCGGTCCTCTCAAATCCTCTGTTTGGTATAATTAAGTGAAATAATTCTAAAATTGAAAGTTTATTTTTAATTTTCATAATAATTTTATTTATTTTATCATTTTTATCAGTTATCAAAATACATCATATGCCTCATTTAATTCTAGTTAGACATGGACAAAGTGAATGGAACCTTGAAAAAAGATTTACAGGTTGGGTTGATGTTGATCTTACTGGACAAGGAAAGTTGGAAGCTTGCAAATCAGGTGAGTTCATTAAAGAACTAAAACTAGATATAAATTATTTTTTTTCATCTTATCAGTTAAGAGCAATTAATACCCTAAAGCTCATTCAAGATACTTTAAGAGACAATAAAGAGCCTATAAGAGCATGGCAACTAAATGAGAGGCATTATGGTGCATTAACTGGGTTAAATAAAGATGAGATGAGAAAAAAACATGGTGAAGATAAAATTCATGAATTTAGAAGATCCTGGAATATAAAGCCTGAACCTTTAAGTAGAAATAATCCATATCACCCATTAAACATTGAGACTTATAAAAAAATCCCTACGGAAAAAATTCCAGACACAGAGTCGCTTAAGGATACTTATGAAAGAGTAATGCAATATTATAATTCTGATATTAAAAATAAATTAATTGATAATAAAAACATTGTCATCTCAGCTCATGGAAATTCAATTAGAGCATTATGTAAATCCTTATTTAAATTAGATAATAAAAAAATATCTTTACTTGAAATACCAACAGGAAATCCACTTCTAATTAATCTGAATTTAAGTCAACAAATTACTGAATGCAAATATTTAGATATAGATAGAGCTAAAGATTTACTTGTTTTTTAATAATTCTTTGTAAATTTTTAGGTCAGTTAAATGGTAAAAAATTTCTAAACTTTCATAACCATATAATTTATTCTTACTGACTAATTCTTTCCAAATATCTGATATTGAAAAATCTCGAACTGAATATAAATTAAACAAATCTTTGTTAATTATTTGACATCCCGTATAAATAAAATTATTTTGATCGTCTTCCTTTATTATATTTTCCAAAAGATTAAAATCACCTTTTAATTTTTTATCAAAACTAAGATTTTTATTAACTAATAAAAGTATATTTTTAATTTGGTTCAAAAAATAAAATTTTTCCATACTTTGTATAGTTTCTGTATAGTTTTTACTCCATACAGTATCAGGATTTAATGTCAAAAAATCTACATCATTTGAAGAATTCATCATATTTAATATTCCTCCACCTGTATTCAATATTTTTTTTCCATCATTAATTATTTTGATATCTAAATTGAATTTTTTCTCCTTAATAAAGTTTTCAATTTTTTCATTTAAGTAAAATGTATTTATTATTACTTTTTCTATTCCTAAAGATTGAGTTAAATTAATACAGTTTTCAAGTAATGTAATTTTATCAATTTTTAACAATGGTTTTGGCTGTGTTAATGTTAAAGGTTTTAATCTCTCACCATATCCAGCGCATAAAATTAATGCAGTATTAATTTTCACTTGAGATTCCTAATTCTCTTAGAAAAATTTAGATCTAAAGTTCTTTTTAGTCCATCAAATATTTGATTATTTTTAATTCTTAGTTCTATTAATTTCCACGCATAGGGTATTAATTTTAAATACTTATTCTTTTTGTCTCTCGCTGCCAATCTTACAAAAATCCCTATAATTTTCATATTTCTTATCACTGATAATATCTCGAAATCATTTAATAAAATAACTTTATTTATTTTGGTTTTGTTCAATTTTAAATAATAATTATAAATATTATTTTTTAATTTTTTATTTGATTTAAACCTAACATCATCAATTAAAGATGCCAAATCATATGCTTTATTACCTATTAAAGCATCTTGTGTATCAATAGTTGCCAATTTTTTTTTATATTTCATTAAATTTGATACGTGAAAATCTCGATGAACCAAAGTATCATTTTTTAACTTAAGGTTTGATAATAAAAATCTTATCTGTTTATTTATTTCAATATTAAACGCTGATATTTTTTTTTTAGATATATATTTTTTTGCATACCAGTCAGAAAACAATTTGGCTTCTTTAAACAATTTTTTATCATCATAAATAGGAACTTTATAATTTTTTCCATTAAAATTTTTAATTTTTCTTTGTTTAATTTTTTGAATTTTACAAAGTAAATCAATAGATTTTTTGTATAAATTAATCTTATTGCTTCCACTTTTTTTTAATAGTTTAAATACAGTTTCGTCACCAAAATCTTCTATCTCTAAAAAGTTTTGTTGGTAACTTTCTTTGTACAGTTTTGGAGCTAGAATTTTATTATTAATTAATAACCTATTTATAGCATCATATATCAATAAGTTTTTTTCTTTTTCTTTTTTGGCATAAACTACAATAGAGTTTCTTTTATTATTTTTTTTTCTATAAAAAGACCTGAATGATGCATCACCCTTAATTTTCTTTAATGTTATTTTAGCTAATCTCATTTAATTTTTCATTACTTAAACCTTTAATAGATAGAAATCTTTTGTTCATATTTTCTCTATATTCAAAGAATAGATCAATTTTATTATTAATTTTATTATTAATTTTTTCCGGCCATTCAATTAATGTTAGAATTTCTTTTTGATTTTCTAATAATCCAATATTTTTTGTCTCATCAATGCTTGTTAATCTATATAAGTCATAATGTTGGATTATAAAAACACCTACATCATATTCATTTACTAAGTTAAATGTAGGACTTGTGACCTCTGTTTGTTTTAAATGATTATTCGCTTGAAGATGATTTATTAAGTGTCTTATAAAAGTTGTTTTACCAACTCCAATTTCTCCATGAAATAACACCGTATTGCCTTTTTTTAGTATTTTTGAAAGTTTTTTTGCTATCTCAGCTGTCTTAACTTCTAAAGAAATGTCTATTATTTCGCTATTAGTAGCGATATGCATCTGGCTTAAATGGACCTTCTGTTTCAACGCTTATGTAATCAGCTTGGTCTTTTGATAATTTTGTAAGTTTTGCGCCAACTTTTTTTAAATGAAGCATAGCTACCTTTTCATCTAATGATTTTGGTAAAACATAAACCTTATTTTCATAATTTTTATGGTTATCCCAAAGTTCTATTTGTGCCATTACTTGATTTGTAAATGATGCACTCATTACAAAGCTTGGGTGTCCTGTTGCGCAACCTAAGTTAACCAATCTACCTTTTGCTAAAAGAATAATTCTCTTTCCATCAACTAATTCTATCTCATCAACTTCGGGTTTAACTTCTGTCCATTTATAATTTTTTAAAGCTTCTACTTGAATCTCATTATCAAAGTGACCAATATTACATAATATTGCTCTATCTTTCATATTTCTCATATGGTCTGCGGTGACAATATCTATATTACCTGTCGCTGTAACAACAATGTCTGCTTTATCAATTGCTTCATCCATTAAAACTACTTCATAACCCTCCATTGCCGCTTGTAGGGCACAAATCGGGTCTGCTTCTGTAACCATAACTCTTGCTCCACTTTGTCTCAAAGATGCAGCACTCCCTTTTCCGACGTCACCAAAACCTGCAACGATTGCAACCTTACCTGACATCATAACATCAGTAGCTCTTCTAATTCCATCTACTAAACTTTCTCTGCAACCATATAAGTTGTCAAATTTTGATTTTGTAACTGAATCATTCACATTAATTGCTGGGATCATTAAAGATCCATCTTTTTCCATTTTGTTTAATGCTTTAATTCCTGTTGTTGTTTCCTCTGAAACTCCTTTTACTTCTTTTAACAAATCTTTATAATCGCTGTGCATCATTGCAGTTAAATCACCACCATCATCTAATAGCATATTTGCTTTCCAATCTTTTTTTCCTTCGATTGTTTGCCTTATACACCAAATAGCTTCCTCTTCCGTTTCACCTTTCCAGGCAAAAACCGGGATTCCAGCTTTAGCTATTGCTGCTGCTGCGTGATCTTGTGTTGAAAAAATATTACAAGAAGACCATCTAACTTCTGCTCCAAGCTCTGTTAAGGTTTCGATTAAAACTGCTGTTTGGATTGTCATATGAAGACAACCCAAAATTTTTGCTCCTTTTAAAGGTGCTTTTCCTGAATACTCTTCTCTTAATGCCATTAATCCTGGCATTTCACTTTCCGCTATAGAAATTTCTTTTCTACCAAATTCTGCTAGTGATATATCTTTAACTTTAAAATCATCCATTGCTCGGTTTTATACAATAAAAAATTGATTAATCAACTTAATGATTATGATTTAGGGAATGTAATTTCAATATTTGCACCTTTTTGTTCAATATTATTTGAGGCGATAATAGTAGCACCATGCAAATCTACAAGGTTTTTTACAATATTTAATCCTAGACCAGAATGTTGACCAAAATTATCTGGTCTATTACTGTAAAATCTATCAAATATTTTTTTTGTATTTGTTTCTTTAAATCCTTTACCTTCATCAATAACTTTTAAGATAACTTTTTCATTATCATCTTTATAAATTTCAACTATGATTTTTTTATTATCAGCACTAAATGAAATTGAATTATCTAATAAATTTGCAATAATCTGTTCTATTCTATTTTCTATTCCATGAATAAAATATTCTTCTTCATTATTTGGGTCATTTAAAATTATCCTAATATTTCTTTTTGTTTCATAAATATTATTAAAGTCATCAACTACAGAGTTTGCGATTGATTTTAGATTAATTTTTTTCATTTTTTCTTTACTCAAAGCGACTTCATCTTTTAATATTTGAGAGTAATCTGTAATTAGTCTTTCAATTCGTTGTACATCATGATTAAGAATATCAATTAGTTTACTTCTTTGTTCACGGTCGTCTGTTTCATGTAATATTTCAGAAGCACTTTTTAGTGATGTTAATGGATTTCTAATTTCATGAACTAAATCTGTTGAAAAATTTTCTGCATGAGAAATTCTTTTTTGAAGTTCACTTGTCATGTCATCTAGTGAATTTGACAATGTGCCTAACTCATCATTTCTACTTTTAAGTTCATTTATATTTGTTTTTTTCCTGCTCTTTTCTTTTATTATTTTTGTATATGCGACTAAATTTTTTAATGGCTTAAGAAAATATCTATTTAAAACAAAGGAAAATATAAAAATTACTATTCCAATAAATATTGCAGTTCTTAATATAAAGGTTTTTCTTTCATTGATTGCGGACCTAATATCACTTGCGTTTTCAGAAATAGCCAAATAACCGATATTATTTCCATCTAGTGTCACATTTTTTACAGTTGTTAATAAAAATTTATCATACCCCTCTTCCGTGAAAGTAAATGCTTTTCCATAATCTTTTGACCATGAATAATTTGTCAAAATATCTTTTATAGAAACTGTCTTTTCTTTATTTATATTTTTTGTTTCAGTTATTTTTTTACTGGTTTTTTCATTTAAAATTTCTAGCTGGACTATATCAAGTCTACTAGAGAAAGATCTTGGATCTAGATCTAATGTATCAGTGTCCCCAACTAAATTAAACTGATTATCAAATAAAATAACCCTGTCTAAATTTTGAAATAAAAATCTAGTTGAAAATAAAAATCTCCTAATATCTTCTTCATCAAATTTGATGTCCAATCTCAAAATATGTTCAATTGTATTGTTTATTATTTCAATATGTTTGCTTTTTTTGTTTTTTATTAAATTTGGCTTAACGTTTCCCAAATATATGAGTGTTAAGCTACCAATAACTAAAAAAATTATTAAATTTATAAATAAAAATTTTTTTAAAATAGATAAGCTTTTAAGAAAGTTGCTGAACATTAACCAACATTCCATCTATATCCACTGCCATATCTTGTTTCTATCGCAGTAAAATCAGGATCAACCTTTTTAAATTTTTTTCTAATTCTTTTAACATGGCTATCTATAGTCCTATCTTCAATATCAGTATCTTCTCTATAAGCAATGTCCATTAATTGAGCTCTTTCTTTAATTATTCCTGGTCTCTTTGCCAACTCTTTAACTATTAAAAATTCTGTAGTGGTCAACTTATCTGGCAATCGTTTATTATCCCATTCACACTCAAGCTGTGAAGGATCAAGTTTAAGTTTACCATGGGATATAATATTTTTTGTTTCCTCAAGATTAACTTTAATATCTTTTTTTCTAAGTTGAACTCTAATTCTCTCAATTAAAACCTTTATAGAAAACCCTCCAGATTTTTTCATAAAATCATCTGCACCTAATTTTAATCCTAGCAACTCATCTATTTCATCATCTTTTGATGTTAAAAAAATTACTGGTAGTGTTGTTTTTTTTCTTAATCTTTTTAAAAGTTCTTCACCATCCATTTTTGGCATTTTAATATCAATAACTGCCAAGTCGGGTGGCGTTCTAGTTAGTCCAATTAATGCACTTTCTCCGTCAATATAAGTTTGAACATTAAAACCTTCTTTTTCAAGTGCTATACTTATGCTTGTTAGAATATTTCTATCATCATCAATTAGTGCTATTGTTTGTTTATGCATAAACTACTTTAAAAATACTAAATTGTTCTAATTTAGGCAATGCTCTTTAATTAATGAAGTATTCCCCAATTATCACCTGTATTCACATCTACCGTTAAGGGAGTTGAAAATGAGTGTAAATCGCTTTCTGTAACACTAGTCATTTCTTCTTCAATAATTTTAGTAATAGTTTTAGTCTCTTTTTCTGGAACTTCAAAAATTAATTCATCATGTATCTGTAGTAAAATTTTTGACTTATTATTTTTTAAGCTTTCAAATTTCTTATCAAGTCTAATCATTGCTATTCTCATTATTTCTGAGGCAGAACCTTGAATGGGTGCGTTTATTGATGCTCTTTCTTGAAAATTTCTTACATTAAAATTTTTATCATTAATTCCATTAAAATGGGATCTACGTCCAAAAATATTGTTTACATAACCACTTTTTCTGCAAAATTTAATAGTGTCATCCATGTAAATTTTTATTTCTGGGAACCTTGAGAAGTAAGCATTTAAAAAATTATTTGCCTCATGATTTGAAACATTAATTTGCTTTGCCAGTCCATATTGGGAAATTCCATAAATAATGCCAAAATTTATTGCTTTAGCTTTTCGTCTCATATCTTGGTCAACTTTTTTTATATCAACATCAAATACTTGGCTTGCTGTTAATGAGTGAATATCTTCATTATTTTTAAATGCTTTTTTTAATTCCTTAACGTCTGCTAAGTCTGCTAAGATTCTCATCTCAATTTGATTATAATCAGCTGAAATCAAAGTAAAACCCTTTTCAGCTATAAATGCTTTTCTTATATCCCTGCCATCTTCTGATTTGATAGGAATATTTTGCAAATTTGGGTCACTAGAAGCAAGTCTTCCCGTTGTTGTTGCTGCTAATAGAAAAGAAGTATGAACTCGTTTAGTAGTTGGGTTAATATGCTCAGGCAAAGCATCCGAATAAGTATTTTTAAGCTTAGATACTTGTCGCCAATTTAGAATTAATTGAGGAAATTTATGTCCTTTAAATGCTAGGTCTTCAAGCACACTTGCATTTGTTGCAAAGCTTCCTTTTCTAGTTTTTTTAAGCACAGCAATTTTTAAATCATTATAAATGACCTCACCCAATTGTTTTGGTGAAGCAATATTAAATTCCTTTTTTGATATTTTAAAAACTTCTTTCTCTAATTTGTTAATCTTTTTCTCAAATTTCTCAGACAATATTTTTAAAAACTTATTATCAATTTTTATTCCTTCAATTTCCATAAACGCTAATATCTTAATTAAAGGTTTTTCAAAAATTTCATAAATATTAGTCAATTTTTCTACTTTTAAATTTTTACTAAATATCTTATACAGCCTATAAGTAATGTCAGCATCTTCAGCGGCGTATTCCATTGCTTTAACTAACTCTACATCACTAAAATTTATTTCTTTTTTTCCGGTACCAACAATTTCTTTAAATGAGATTGTTTTATGATGTAGGTGAATCTCAGACAAGGTGTCCATGTTATGCCTATTTTTTCCAGCGTCTAATACATAAGACATCAGCATTGTGTCTTCCATTGAATTCATATTTATTCCCTGCTTAAATAAAACAATAAAATCAAACTTAATATTTTGACCAATCTTTTTTACACTCTTGTCCTCTAAAAGTGGTTTCAATTTTTTAATTACATCTTCTTTTTTTAAACATCCTTTAAGCTTATGTCCTATTGGAATATAGCAAGCCTTACCAATCTTAGTGCTTAATGAAATGCCTACTAAGTCTGCTTGATGCGCATCTAGTGAACTAGTTTCAGTATCAATTGCTAGCTCACCAGCTTCTTCTGCTTCATTAATCCACTCATCTATTTCTTTTTCACTAGTGATTAAGTGATAATTTTTTTTATTTATGTTTTGTTGTTTTTTCTCAGGTTTTGCTTCTATTGCAGCCTCTCCTTGCTCTAACTCTCCGTATGCAGAGATCACAGAACTAAGAAGCCTATTGAATTCCATTTCTCTTAAAAATTTATGTAATTTATCCTTATCAATTTCTTTTAGCTTAAATTCCTCTATCTTTCTTTCAACAGGAGCATCCTTCATTAGTGTCACTAACTTTTTACTAATAATTGCTTTATCTTTATTTTCTATAAGCGTTTCTCTTCTTTTATTTTGCTTTATCTCTTGAGCGTTATCTAACAACTTTTCTAAAGTACCATATTTATTAATGAGCTCTGCCGCAGTCTTAACACCTATTCCTGGAACACCAGGAACATTATCACTGCTATCACCCGCTAATGACTGCACATCAATTACTTTTTCTGGACCTACTCCAAATTTAGTTACTATGTCCTCTGATGTTATAAACTTATTTTTCATTGGATCAAATAAGCGGACATCTTTTCTATATAATTGCATCAAGTCTTTATCTGAAGAAACTATCGTTACCTTGGCGCCCTTTGCTAAAATTTGTTCTGCATAAGTTGCTATCAAATCATCTGCTTCATAGTTTGGAAGATCAACAGATGGTAAATTAAAAGCTACTACAGACTTTCTTATATATTCAAACTGTGGCGCTAAATCATCGGGAGCATCAGATCTATTTGCTTTGTAATCTGAATAAATTTCATTTCTAAAAGTTTTTCTGGCAGCATCAAAGATTACCGCAAAGTGTGTTGGTTTTTGAAGATTTTCATTTGATTTTGAATCCTCCAATAGTTTAAATAGCATGCTACAAAAACCACTAACTGCACCTACAGGTAGACCATCACTCTTTCTAGTTAGAGGTGGTAATGCATAATAAGCTCTAAAAATATAACCAGAACCATCTATTAAATAAAAATGATCTGTCTTTTTTATTTTATCCATTAGATAATATTATCTTAATTATTTTAAATACTATAAATGTATTAACGCACATGAAGCAAAAAAATATACTTTCTGTTAGAAACTTAAAAAAAATTTACTCTAGTAAACAGACTGAAGATAACCATGCACTAAATAATCTAAACTTGGACGTGAAAGAAGGGGAAATTTTTGGCCTTCTTGGTCCTAATGGTGCGGGCAAAACAACATTTATAAATATTTTAGCCGGAACAGTGATAAAAACTGCAGGACAGGTAAATGTATGGGGTTTTGATTTAGATGATAATCCTAGACAAGTTAGAGCTTCAGTTGGAATAGTTCCACAAGAGGTAAATCTTGATCCATTTTTTAGCCCAAGAAAATTATTAGAGTTACAAGCTGGTCTTTACGGAATTAAAGAAAAAGACAGAATTACAGATACAATTCTAAAATTAGTATCTTTAGAAAAACAAGCTAATAACTATGCTAGAAGTTTGTCTGGTGGAATGAAAAGAAGGTTGCTAATGGCTAAAGCTTTAGTTCATCAGCCTCCAATAGTTTTTTTGGATGAACCTACGGCTGGGGTTGATGTAGAACTAAGACAGAATTTATGGAAAAATGTAAGATTACTTAACAATCTTGGTGTAACTATTATTTTAACAACACATTATCTTGAAGAGGCTGAAGAAATGTGTGATCGAATAGCCATTCTTAATAAAGGAAATATAGTTGCTTTAGATAGCACTAAAAATCTACTTGATAGAATTCAAACCAAAAAAGTAACTTTTAAAACAGATAAAATAATTGACATTAAAGATGAAGACATAGATTCTTTAAAAGTAATATCAAAAGTAGATACTGAAATTTGTGTGTCTTATGAAAAAAGTAAAATTCATATAGAAGAATTGATTAACCTAATTAAGAAAAATAATGTAAAAATTATAGATATATCTACTGATGATGGTGATTTAGAAGATGTTTTTTTTAGACTAATAAAAAACTAGATTATTATAACAATAAATAGTAAATTCCTTACCATGGATCTACTAAAAACTAACTCAACTCAAAAAGTTTTAAAAATATTTGTACTAATTTTTTTAGGGACAATGGCCTTAACTATTTCTGCTAAATTAAAAATACCCTTTTACCCTGTACCTATGACAATGCAGACCTTTGTTGTTCTTTTTTTAGGGTTAGCTTTTGGTTACAAAATAGGACTTGCAACAGTAGGAGTTTATCTTCTTGAAGGAATTATTGGAATACCAGTATTTTCAAATTCACCCGAAAAAGGTGTGGGTTTAGTTTACTTTACTGGCCCAACAATGGGCTACTTAATAGGATTTTTATCTGCAGTATTTTTTGCAGGGTATCTAAATTTAAAAAATAATGTTTTTATAATTTTTAGTAAATTGATATTTTCTGTTTCAACAATATATTTATTTGGCGTTCTTTGGCTTGGAACTTTAATTGGATGGGATAAACCAATACTTGAATTGGGTGTTACACCTTTTTTATTGGCTGAATTATTTAAAATCTCTCTATTAACTATATTAGCTAAAAAGATCATTAAGTTTAGAAAATTTATTTAGGTGATCTTTTAGATAGAATTCTTTGTAAAGTTCTTCTATGCATCTTAAGTCTTCTAGCTGTCTCAGAAACATTTCTATTACATAATTCAAAAACTCTATGAATATGTTCCCACTTAACTCTATCTGCTGACATGGGGTTTTCTGGTGGCTCCGCTTTTTTCTCTGGGTCTGCTAATAATGCTTTTTCAACGTCATCAGCATCTGCTGGCTTTGCAAGGTAATCGATAGCACCCTCTTTAATCGCTGCTACGGCCGTTGGTATATTGCCATAACCAGTTAACATAATAATTCTACTAGTAGGATTGGAAATTTGTATTTGCTTTACTACTTCAAGCCCATTTCCATCAGCCAGTCTAAGGTCAACTACAGCAAAACCTGGTTTTTTTTCTATAACTGATTGAATGCCTTTTTGTACACTCTCAGCTTGAAAAACCTCAAATCCTTTTTTTCCCATTGCTCTAGCAAGTCTATCTCTGAAAGGGTTGTCATCGTCTACAATTAACAGGGATTTGTTATCAAAATCACTTAGTTTTTTTAAATAGGCTGGTTGAGTCATATTATAGATATGGTGCTTTATTTGATAATTTCAATGCCTATTATTTGCTTTACATTAATTAACTATTACCTTAATTGCATAATTTATATGAAAGTTTTTAAGTATTTTAAAAACTTTTTTTTATTAAATTTTTTTTAGGGACATATGAAATGCAAAAATTTAAAACAGTTGATGAGCTTATAAATCAACTAAAACCGGAACAGCCTATTTATTGTATTAGGAAGCAATCCATACAATCGGCATCTACATATTTTAGAAACAAATTTCCTGGCAAAGTGCTATATGCTGTTAAAACTAACTCACATCCTGAGGTTTTAAAAACAATAGTAGAAAGTGGGATAGAAAACTTTGATGTAGCTTCTATTCAGGAAATTAAAGACATAAGAGCGATATCCCCTGATGCAAAATGCTCATATATGCACACAGTTAAAAGCAGAGAGAGCATTAAAGAAGCTTATTTTAACTATAATATTAAAGCTTTTTCTTTAGATACTAAAGATGAATTGATAAAGATTATTGAAGCAACTAATCAAGCAAAAGATCTTGAGTTATTTGTAAGAGTAGCTGTTTCAAATGAACATGCTGAAATAGATTTATCTAAAAAATTTGGAGCATTAACATCTGAGGCAATTGGCTTGTTAAGATTAACAAAGCAATATGCAAAAAAAGTAGGACTAAGCTTTCACGTAGGATCTCAATGTATGCATCCCATTTCTTATTCAAAAGGAATTGCAGATATTGGAAATATAATAAGAAAAACAAAAATTATTCCAGATTATATTAATATTGGTGGTGGATTTCCTGCTATATACCCTGATCTTGTACCTCAAGCTTTGGACTGTTATTTTGAAGAAATAAAAAAAAGTTTATTAAACTTAAAATTAGAAAAACTTCCTGATATAATATGTGAACCTGGAAGGGCATTAGTTGCTGAAAGTGGGTCAACAATTGTAAGGGTAAATCTTAGAAAAAAACAAAAACTTTATATAAACGATGGAACATATGGAACTCTTTTTGATGCTGGTACACCAAATATAGTTTACCCTTCTCGATTAATTAAAAATGGAAAAATAGTATCAAAAAAATTAACTGCTTTTAATTTTTATGGACCTACGTGTGATAGTATGGACTACATGAAGGGACCTTTTCTACTTCCAAACAATATTAAGGAAAATGATTATATTGAGCTAGGTCAGCTTGGGGCCTACGGTCTAACTTTCAGAACTCAATTTAATGGTTTTTATTCTAATGAAATTTATGAAGTAGAAGACGAACCTA
>Ga0307986_10002313_pt1 | contig 13676 bp, 18 predicted proteins | sample EllFjometageno82_FD_203170 | JGI IMG/M metagenome (GOLD analysis project Ga0307986, IMG submission 203170) | Marine microbial communities from Ellis Fjord, Antarctic Ocean - #82 | ecosystem: Environmental > Aquatic > Marine > Unclassified | place: Southern Ocean | collected 2014-10-09
ATTTTGGCGTCACTATTAATTATCTTATCTTTGATGCCATTTTGAATTAAGCTATATTCTCCCGAAACTTGAAATGACAGAACTGGAATCTTAAATTTATCTTTTATTGATTTTATTATATCAAGATACGGCATACCAGGTTTAATCATAACCATGTCTGCTCCTTCTTTTACGTCTAACCCAACTTCTCTAATTGCTTCAATACTGTTTCTGTAATCCATTTGATAGGTTTTTTTATCTCCTTTTAATGAACTTTTTGAACCGACGGCATCTCTAAATGGTCCATAAAAATTTGAAGCGAATTTAACAGCATAAGACAATATACTAATATCTTTATAGTTCTCCTTATCAAGTGCCTTTCTTATAAGTCCTACTCTCCCATCCATCATGTCTGAAGGGGCTATCACATCACAACCCATTTGAACCTGTATTATAGACTGTTTAATTAAAACCTTAATTGTTTCGTCGTTAAGAATAATGTTATTTTTAACTATGCCGTCGTGCCCGTGAATTGTATATGGATCTAAAGCCACATCGCACATGATGCCTATATTTCTTTGCTTTTTTTTTATACTCTGTAAAGCTCTGCAAATTAAATTATCTTCATTAAATGCTTCGGTACCATAAATATTTTTTTTATTTTCTGGAGTGTAGGGGAACAACGCAATCATCGGTATGCCCAGTGCTATAGCCGTATCTATTACTTTGTTAAGTTTATCAATACTATATCGATATACGCCTGGCATTGATTTAATTGGCTCTTTTTTATTTTTTCCCTCTCTAATAAAAATAGGTAAAACCAAATCACTCGCCGACAGATGGTTCTCTGAAACAAGTCTTCTAATCCAATCTGACTTGCGAATTCTTCTCAATCTTGTATTTGGGTACTTTCCTAATATTTTCATGTATATAAGTTAATAGTTTTTGTATGTTGCGACAAATATTATATTATACATAACAAACAAAGTAATTTAAAAAGCATTTATGGCACACTTAACATTTGATGATTTTTATCAAGTTCCTGATCTTAAATTCGATATATCGATGCTTAGAGCGGATCTTGAAAAGGTGTTAGCTAAGAAAAAATTTGAAACACCTGGCGTTTCGCATTTTGGCGCCATACCGTTAAATCAAATTCCAAATAATGAGGACTCAATTAAAGGTAATAATATTCGTGGAGTGTATTGGACTATTCCAGATGAATCAGGAAAAGAAGTTTCTAGAGATGTAAAAATTGATGAATCAAAATATACACAAATTGTCCCTGAATTTAAAAACACCTATTTTAACGAAGTCTATAAAATTTTAAAAGGTAAATATAAACTTGGGAGAGTTAGGATTTTATTAAAGGAGCCAAGATCAACATTAAGTTGGCATAGAGATCCTGAGCCAAGACTCCATATTCCAATAATAACTAACGCAGGATGCTCAATGGTAATTAATAATGTAGCTAAACATTTACCAGCAGATGGTTCTGTAACAATAACAAATAATACAAAATATCATAATTTTTTCAACGGCGGTGAACAAAATCGAATTCATTTAGTTGCCTGCGTTTTAGAAAATCCCTTTAATTAATTTGAAATTAGTATTTAAAAAAATATCAATTGCTTCCGACCACGCGGGTTACAAACTCAAATGTGAAATAATAAAATTTTTATTAAAAAAGAATATACAAACAATTGATATGGGGCCTTTAAATCTTAAATCTGTGGATTATCCAGATTATGCTAAAAAAGTTGCAAATAGCATTAAACCAAAGAAAAAAGAGGCCGGTATATTGATTTGTGGTTCTGGTACGGGCATGGCTATCTCGGCAAATAAGGTTAAGGGAATAAGGGCCGCTTTATGCTATAATAAAAAATCTACTTATTTGTCTAGGTTGCATAATGATGCTAATATTATTACTATTGGCTCGAGATTTACTAATAAGAAAAACGCATTACTATTAATTATGTTATTTTTAAATACAAAATTTGAAGGTGGAAGACACTTAAGGAGAGTCAAAAAAATATAATGTTTATAGCAAAAAAAACAAATAATTTTATTAATAATTTTTTTGAAGACAGCTTGGAAAAAGTTGATAATGAACTTTTTAACTCAATAGCAAATGAGTTTGATAGGCAACAAAATCACATTGAGCTTATTGCTTCAGAAAATATTGTTTCAAAAGCTGTTTTGGAAGCTCAAGGTTCTGTTTTGACAAATAAATACGCAGAAGGTTATTCGGGAAAACGATATTATGGTGGATGCGAACATGTTGACGTTGCCGAGAATTTAGCAATAGAAAGAGTAAAAAAATTATTTAATTGTAAATATGCAAATGTTCAACCACATTCAGGAGCGCAAGCTAATGGAGCTGTCTATTTAGCTTTAATTAAGCCTGGTGACACAATCTTAGGAATGAGCCTAAATTCTGGCGGTCACCTTACTCACGGAGCAAAACCAGCTCAATCAGGAAAATGGTTTAACGCTTTTCATTATGAAGTCGATGAAGCAACTGGTTTAATAGATTATGATGGGGTTGAAAAACTTGCGTTAGAAAATAAACCAAAAATTATTATTGCTGGTGGAAGTGCTTATTCTAGAGTCATCGATTTTAAAAGATTTAGAAAAATAGCGGATAAAGTTAACGCATATCTATTAGTTGATATGGCTCATTTTTCTGGTTTAGTAGCAGGTGGAGCCTACCCAAACCCAGTTGATTATGCCGATGTTGTTACCTCAACTACACATAAGGTTTTACGTGGTCCTAGAGGAGGTATTATTTTAACCAATAGAGAAGATTTGTTTAAAAAATTTAATAGTGCAATATTCCCTGGCTTACAGGGTGGGCCGTTAATGCACGTAATAGCAGCAAAAGCTGTTTGTTTTAAAGAAGCCTTAAGTGATGATTTTAAAGATTATACTAATAGAGTTATCAAAAATGCTCAAACTTTATCTAGCTCCCTAATAAAAAATAATTTTAAAATATTTTCTGGTGGTACTGATACTCATTTGATGCTCGTAGACCTTAGGCCATATAATGTAACGGGTAAAGATGCCGAAAATAGTCTTGTCAAAGCAAACATCACCTGCAATAAAAATGGAATTCCTTTTGACACACAAAGTCCCATGATTACCTCTGGTATTAGACTGGGAACTCCCGCCTGTACTACGAGAGGTTTTGGCTTTAAAGAGTTTACTTTGATAGGTGATCTAATACATAAAGTAATTCAAGGCTTAAGCAAAAACCCAGATAATAATAATAAAATAGAAGAAGAAGTGAAAAAAGAGATAATTGATCTTTGTTCATCTTTTCCTATATATAACAGATAAAATTTTAGATAAATATGATTTGCCCATTTTGTAGAGAAAAAGATACTTCAGTTGTTGATTCACGACCTACCGAAGACGGTACGGCCATAAGAAGAAGAAGAAGTTGTATTTGTGGTGGCGGACAAAGATTTACAACATTTGAAAGAGTTCAATTTCGTGAGTTAACTGTTATAAAGAAAAACGGCCGTAGATCTCCTTTTGAAAGAGAAAAATTAGCAAAATCTTTATTTATGGCTTTAAAAAAAAGACCAATAGATAATGAGACTATAGAAAAACTGGTTACTAAAATTTCAAGAGAACTAGAGGAGTTAGGTCAAACTGAAATACAGTCAAGTGTGATTGGAAAAATAGTAATGGATTCATTAAGAGAGCTAGATAAAATTGCCTATATAAGATTTGCTTCTGTATATACAAATTTTAAAGAGGTTGGTGAATTTGAAGACTACATTGAAGAATTAGATGGCAAGTCAAAAAAAACTTTTTAATCAAACTTGTAGAAATTTTACAAAACTTGCTTTTGAACAAGCAAAAATATACATTGGGTCAACCGGGAAAAACCCTTCAGTTGGCTGTATTGCTGTAAAAAAAAACTCTGTTATTTCATCCGGGAACACATCTATGAATGGTAGGCCACATGCAGAATTTAATTGTTTAAACAAAAATATTAACTTCGCAGGAGCAGATTTATATATTACATTAGAACCATGTTCTCATAAGGGGTTAACACCTGCTTGTACAAATATTATCATTAAGAAGAAAATTAAAAGAGTTTTTTTTTCACTTTTTGATTTAGATAAAAGATCGTCTTATAAGTCTTTAAAAATTTTAAATAAAAAAAAAATTTTCGTTAAAACAGGTGTATTAAATAAATACGGCAACTTGTTCTACAAAAGCTACTTATTGAAATATACAAAGAAAATTCCCCTAGTTGATGCCAAAATTGCTATTTCTAAAGATTATTTTACTAAGAATAAAAAATCTAAATATATAACAAACGAACATTCGATCCAGAGAGGACATCTTTTAAGGTCTAAATACGATTGTATATTAGCAACATCAAAATCAATAAACGAAGATAACTCTATCTTAAATTGTAGAATCAAAGGTTTAGAAAATCAATCACCGTCGATAGTAATTATAGATAGGAATTTAAATATCAAAAAAAAATCTAAAATATTAGCGCACGCCAAACAAAAAAAAATTTATTTGTTTACAACCTCAAGCAACAAAGAAAAAGAATTTTTTTTGAAAAATAAAGGAGTAAAAGTTTATAAAATAAAATCCATGAGAACAAAAGTAGATTTTAACAAAATTTTTGAAATTCTTTATATGTTAGGATTTTATAGAGTTTTTGTTGAGGCTGGTTTAACCTTTTTAACTTATTTATTAAAAAATAATTTTATAGACAGTCTATATACCTTTAAATCATCTTTCAGTCTTAAAAAAAAAGGATATAATTTTACAGATAATAGTTTTTTAAAAAAAATAAAACTTAAAAACAAAATTAAGGTTAACCTTTATGAAGATATCCTTTATAAAAACAAATTAAAATAATGTTTAATGGAATTATATATAACCATGGTGTCATTCAATCTCTTGTTAAAAAAAAGAAGCAGTGTTTCGTTGAGATTTCTTCTAATTTAAAAGTAGGAAAAAATGGCATAGGTTCTTCGATAGCTTGTAATGGTGTTTGCCTTACTCTAACTAAACGTACTAATAAAAGTTTATTTTTTTTTTTATCAGCTGAAACACTTAAAAGAACAAGCTTTAATTATATTAAAGTAGGAGTTAGAGTGAATCTTGAAAAATCCCTAACACATGGTCAAAAGATATCAGGTCATTATATCCAAGGACATGTAGATGCAAGAGGAAAAGTTAAAAACCTGTCTAAACGAAATCAAGCTTGGAATTTGCAAATAGAAGTTCCAAATAGATATAGAAAATATTTACTGGAAAAAGGCTCTGTTGCAATTAACGGTGTTTCTTTAACTATTTCAAAAATGTTCAAAAATAGAATCTGTTTAACAATAATACCGCATACCTTAAAACTGACAAATCTTGTAATGTTAAAAAATAATGACATTGTTAATGTAGAACTTGATATTTTTAGTAAATACATTATCAACATGAACTCTTAAAGTCCCATGGTTGTGAAAAAAAAAGTTGGTATTCTGATTGACTCTACCCAAGTATCAAAACAGATACATGATCTTGTACAGCTCTCTTTAAAATCAAATAATTATGAAATTATCAAAAATAAAACTGGACACTCTTTGTGAAGAAAATAACTCTATCACCCATAAAAGATATAATTAAAGATGCAAGAATGGGCAAAATGTTCATTCTAGTAGATGATAAAAATAGAGAAAATGAGGGTGATTTAGTAATCCCAGCATCCAAGTGTAATTCTAAAAATATAAATTTTATGGCTAAGCATGGACGAGGCTTAATTTGTTTGTCATTAACTAAAAGACAAGTAGACAAACTCGGGCTTCCACTAATGTCTTCAGTAAATAAAGCTAGAATGCAAACTGCCTTTACTGTTTCGATAGAAGCAAGCAAAGGTATTACTACAGGTATATCGGCTTTTGATAGAGCTAGGACTATAAAGGTTGCAATATCATTAAAGAGTAAAAAAAAAGATATAGTTTCTCCCGGTCATGTTTTCCCTTTAGTTTCTAGAAACGGCGGCGTGTTAGAAAGGGCAGGACACACTGAAGCTTCAGTCGATATTTCCAAACTATCAAAATTAAATCCTAGTGCTGTAATTTGTGAAGTAATGAATGAGGATGGTAGAATGGCTCGTTATGATGATTTACTTAAATTTTCAAAAAAACATAAACTAAAAATTGCCAGTATAGAAGATCTTATTTCGTATAGACTTAAAAATGAAAAGTTAGTAACAAATGTTTCAACCAAACAAATTAAAATCAAAGATTTTGGTAAATTTGATCTTAAGGTTTTTAGAAATAATTTAGATGGATCTGAGCATTACGCTATTACCAAAGGTTCTTTCAAAATGAACAAATCATCTAGGGTTAGGGTGATTTCAACAAATATAATTAAAAACATAATAAACTATAGAGATAATAATCTAAATAAATCTTTAAAATATTTGTCTAAATATAATAATTTTGCATTAATTTTAATCAAAGATCAAAGCTTAGTTTATTCTAAAACGAGAAATGAGTTACCCAATAATAATATATTAAGGTATTATGGCATCGGCGCTCAAATAATTAAAGACTTAAAGATTAAAAACATGATACTTGTATCAAGAACGCAAAAAAAAATTATTGGTTTAGATGGATACGGAATTAAGATTACAAAACAGGAAATATTAGATTGAAAAAAATTTTAATAGTAACCGCAGATTATTATCAAGAAATAGCAGATGGACTAAAGCAATCAGCTTTAAAAAATTTAGATAATTATGAAATATTAAATATTGTGGCACCGGGTGTTTTTGAAATTCCTGTAATCATCTCAAAACACATAGATAATTTTGACGCTTTTATAGCTTTAGGATGTGTAATTAAGGGTAAAACACCTCACTTTGACTTTATTTCCAAAAGTGTAATGCATGGGATAATGAACTTGTCTATTGCTCACAAAAAACCTATAGGCAATGGTGTTATAACCTGCCTAAACAAAGAACAAGCCCTCGTTAGATTAAACAAAGGCGCAGAGGCTGCAAAAGCAGTTATAAAAGTTTTGATAAATGAACCAGTCAAATAAAGCATCAAAGTCATCGAGAGTAAAGATAATACAAAAAATCTATAGTTTCATTTTGAATCCAGAGGAAAAAATTGATTATCCAAAAAGTCAATACAAAAAATTCATTAAAGATGTTGTGCAGGGCACATTAGAAAGAAGAGAACTAATTGAAGAAACTATAGATAAGTTTTTAAAAGAAGATATTAACTTGCAAAGAACAGATAAAATTCTTAAAATAATTATTTTTGCTGCAGTGTACGAATTGATGTTCAAACATAAAAATTCAATCAAAGTTATTATTGGAGAATATTTAAAAGCTTCAGAGTTTTTTTTAGAAAGTGTTCAAATTAAATATTTAAATGCAATGTTAGATAAACTATCTTCAAATATAAGAAATGAAAATCACTGAACCTAAAATAATTAATAATTACTTAAAGATTTTAACTTTCAATAATAAAAATTCTTTAAATTTGGAGGATGACGTTTTTTATGATCCTAAAAAAAAAATAATATTTTCTACAGACACTTTTGAGGAAAATGTTCATTTTTTAAATGCAAAAAATCCCAAAACTTTTGTTAAAAAAATCTTTAGGTCCGCCATTTCAGACATTATAAGCAAAGGAACGCAGCCATTTACTTATTTTCTTTCATTGTCTTTAAATCGTATAAATAAAAAATGGCTTACTGTATTTAAAAACGAGTTAGCTAAAGATTCCAAAAAATTTTCAATTTTTTTAGGCGGCGGTGACACAGTAAAATCTAAGAATCTTTGTATTTCAATTTCAGTTTTAGGATATGTTGAAAAAAAACCGGTATTAAGATCGGGTGCTAAAACTAAAGATGACATCTATATTACGGGTAATCTTGGAGATGCATATGTTGGCCTACAAGTGCTTCTAAAAAAAGTAAATCTAGGTAAGCACAACATGTACTATAAGAAATGTTTTGAAGAACCTAAGCTTTCATTTAAATTTTCAAAATATCTTAATAAATTTGCCTCTTCGTCGATGGATATCTCAGATGGTTTGATTAAGGACGCTAACAGTTTGTCTAAAACAAGTAAATGTGAGCTACAAATAGATTTTTCAAAGCTTCCATTTTCTAAGAAAACTCAGTTTTTTGCCGATAAAAAGGAGTTAAACTTGTTGAATATTTTTTCAAGAGGGGATGATTATCAAATTTTATTCACGGCTTCAAAAAAATATAGACGCTTAATAGCAAAAACTGCAAAACAAACCTCCACAAAAGTCACCTTAATAGGCTTAATAAAACCCGGAAGAGGCGTTAAAATAGCCAAAGAAAATAAAATTATTAAATTATCAGGCAATAAATCTGGGTATATCCATACATTTTAGTTAAAGAATAACTTGCCTTTTGAGTTTTTTTTTGGCATTTATAAATCTTTATTTTATGAATACTTCTTTAGAATTACTTTACTTAATTGTTTTTACCGGGGTGCTTGCTGTCGCTTACAGCTATTTACTATCTGGTCAAATTTTATCTGCTAGTCCTGGAAACGATAAAATGCAGGAAATTGCTGAAGCAATTCAAATAGGAGCTAAAGCTTATTTAAACAGGCAATACAAAACTATCGCTGTAGTAGGAGTTATAGTCTTGATTGTAGTAACTTATTTTTTTAATTATTTAGTTGGACTGGGCTACTTTATTGGTGCTTTTTTATCAGGGGTAGCAGGTTATGTTGGGATGTTGATTTCGGTTAAAGCTAACGTTAGAACCGCTGAAGCTTCAAGAAAAAGTTTACAGGCGGGGTTAACAATTGCTTTTAAATCAGGAGCCGTAACTGGGCTATTAGTTGCTGGTTTAGCTCTTCTTGCAATAACTCTTTATTATATAATTTTACTTAATCTAAACGTTGATAGTCGAGAAATTATTAATGCTCTTGTAGCGTTAGGATTTGGGGCTTCGCTAATTTCTATATTTGCTAGACTTGGTGGTGGGATTTTTACAAAAGGAGCTGACGTCGGTGCTGACTTAGTTGGGAAAGTTGAAGCGGGTATACCCGAGGACGATCCTAGAAACCCCGCTGTCATTGCTGATAACGTTGGAGACAATGTTGGAGATTGCGCGGGTATGGCTGCAGATTTATTTGAGACATATGCTGTTACGATAGTTGCTACAATGGTTTTATCATCAATATTTTTTGCAAACGACGCAAACATGATGGTCTATCCTTTGGCCATAGGTTCTTCTTGCATAATTACATCAATTATAGGAACTTGGTTTGTAAAACTTGGGAAAAGCAAAAATATAATGGGTGCTCTTTATAAAGGTTTTATAGTTACGGCCATAACTTCTCTTATAATTTTATATCCAGTTACAGAATCTATAATCGGTTTAGAAAAAGTTTATAGTAATGCAGGAAAAAGTTTTACTGGTTTTAGTTTATATTTATGTGGGGTAGCAGGATTAATTATAACGGGCTTATTAATTTGGATTACTGAATATTACACTGGCACAAATTACAGACCAGTAAGAAGTGTTGCTCAATCTTCAACAACAGGCCATGGCACTAACGTTATCCAAGGTCTAGCTGTATCTATGGAAGCAACCGCTGTACCAGCATTAATTATTGTAACTGGAATTCTTTTTACAAATCATTTAGCCGGACTTTTTGGAATCGCTATTGCTGTAACATCAATGCTTGCGCTTACAGGAATGGTTGTGGCATTAGACGCTTACGGCCCAGTTACAGATAACGCTGGGGGTATAGCTGAAATGGCAAAACTACCAAAAAGTGTTAGAAAAACAACTAAAGCTGTTACTAAGGGTTATGCAATTGGTTCCGCGGGTTTAGGAGCTCTTGTTTTATTTGCGGCATATACTGAAGATATTAAATTTTTTTCGACAGTAAAAGGTTCTGCTTTAGAAGGTGTAAATGTTACTTTCGATTTATCAAATCCTTTTGTTGTAGTCGGTTTAATAATTGGTGGGATGTTACCTTATTTATTTGGTTCAATGGGCATGCAAGCCGTAGGTAGAGCTGGTGCTGCAGTTGTTATTGAAGTGAGAAGACAATTCAAAAAAATTCCAGGTATAATGAAGGGGAAAAGAAAACCTGATTATGGAAAACTTGTTGACCTTTTAACTAAAGCAGCGATTAAAGAAATGATTGTGCCTTCTCTTCTTCCTGTTCTTTCACCTATTCTTTTATATTTTATTATACTTCCTATTGGTGGCTTAGAGGCTGCACTTTCTTGTCTCGGCGCTATGTTGCTAGGAGTTATTGTAACGGGTTTATTTTTAGCACTATCTATGACAGCTGGTGGAGGTGCCTGGGACAACGCTAAGAAATATATTGAAGATGGTAATTTTGGTGGAAAAGGTTCTGAAGCCCATAAAGCTGCGGTAACAGGAGACACCGTAGGTGACCCTTATAAAGATACAGCTGGACCAGCAATAAATCCTATGATTAAGATTACTAACATTGTGGCATTGTTACTTTTAGCAGTGATAGCTCACTAAAACTTTTTCTTACCGTACATTTTTTGCTTCAAGCTTGATAAAAATCCACTAACAAAACTTTGTTCTTTAACGGCATTAACTGTTTGGTTTGAATCGTACTTAACTTTTTTCATATTTTCTTTAGAGACAGTTTTTTTGGCAATTAGCACTCCGTAGTTATTAAAATCTAATTTTAAAACATTATTAGTTTTTAAAACATTTCGACCCAGTTTTATCAATTTTCCTCTAGTAATAAGCCGTTCTACATATATCCAAGTATCATCAGAAGAAAGAGATGTGATGTGAGGTTTTCCTAAAATTTTAATTACATCATTTTTATTACTTTTATTTAGAACTAAGGACTTGCCTCTATTTTCAAGAAAGTTAATACCATGTGACTTCTTAGGCTCTCTCATTTGACAATTTGTTAAGAAAATTAAAAAAATTATGGTAAATATAGACAAATGTTTGCATTTTATAATAAACATAATAATGATCTTTATATCAAATTAGTTGAATTTTCACGCAATATTTTTTTTTACGAAAAAATTAGACTAAAAGACAGTTTTGAAACTAGGGTAAATCTTATTTTTATTCATTTTTCGATTATTTTAATCATTTTAAAGAATCGAAATGCTGAAAAAAAAATGGTACAAAAAATTTTTGATAATATTTTTACTAACGTTGAGTACCACATGCGTGAAATGGGCGTTGGAGACGTTGGTGTAAATAAAAAAATGAAAATATTAAATAAAGTGTTTTACAATATTTTATTAAAAATCAACTCTGTTGAACAAACTGGTTTCGCTATCAACAAAAATATAATAAAAGAACACCTGTATAACAATATCGACATAAATAACGATTTACTTGATGAAATATCTGTTTATTTTGAGTCTTTTTATAAATATTGTTTTGTATTAGATGATAATAGTATGTTAAAAGGTCAAATAGAATTTAAAATTTAATATAATGGCTGTACCTAAAAGAAAGACATCAAAATCAAAACGAAACATGAGACGGTCTCATCACCGTGTCAAAAATGTTAATATTATTGAAGATAAAAAAAGTGGTGAATACAAACTTTCACATCACATTGATCTTAAAACTGGTTTTTATAACGGAAAAAAAATCTTAGATATTTAAAATATTTCATTAACAATGAATCAAAAAATTACAATTGCCATAGATGCGATGGGTGGTGAAGGTTCACCTGGTAAAACTATTGAAGGCCTATCATTATTTTGTAAATTTAATTCAAAGAAAAAAGACTTCTTTTTTAATTTGTATGGAAAAAAAAATTCTATAGAAAATGAAATACAAAAGCATAAAATAAAAAGTGATTGTTATAAAATTCATGACACTAATTCGATCGTCTCAGACGAAGAAACGCCCCTTACGGCCGTTAAAAATTCAAAAAACAGTAGTATGTGGAACTCAATTAATTCACAAACAATTCATAATTCTAATATATCTTTGTCCGCAGGAAACACGGGAGTTCTTCTAGTCATTTCAAGAATGTTACTGAAAACAATGGACGAAGTAAGTAAGCCTGCTCTAGCTGGGCTGTGGCCAAATAAAAAAGGAGTTAATGTTGTTTTAGACCTTGGTGCGAACATTGAGTGCGATGAAAATAATCTGGTTGATTTCTCAGAAATGGGAGCTGCATTATTTAAATCTCTTTTCCCCAACGAAACGGCAAAACTAGCTTTATTAAATGTCGGATCAGAGGAGATAAAAGGAACAGAAATTATAAAAAAGGCTTATTCGAAATTAAAAGTACTTAGCAAACAAGGTGATTTTGAATTCACAGGTTATATAGAAGGTAGTAAAATCTACGAAGGAAACACTAATGTAATTATAACTGACGGCTTCACTGGTAACATTGCTTTAAAAACAGCAGAGGGAACAGCAAAGTTTTTAACAGACACTTTGAAAAAAGCATTAACTGAAAATTTGTTTAGTAAACTTTCTTTAATTTTTTCATATTTTGCTCTTAAAAAATTCAAATCTAAATTGGACCCACGTAAATATAATGGTGCAATTTTTTTAGGATTGAAAGGTCCGGTAGTTAAAAGCCATGGTTCTACAGATGCGATTGGTTTTTACCACTCAATAGATTTGTGCTATAGAATAGTTAAGGGTGATTTAATGAACAAAATCAAAATCAACCTCAAACACTTAAATGTCGAAAATAATAAGTAAAAGTCTTAACAAAGAATCACTTAGTAAAAAAATTTCTTTAAGAACAGGTCTTCCAAAATCTCTTTCGTTAAAATTTGTAGACAGCTTGTTTAAAGCTATAACAAGTATACTGATTAAAAATGGTAATTTTAAATATAAAAATTTTGGAGTCTTAAAAATTAATTATAAAGAAAAACGTATAGGACGTAATCCTAAAACATTAAAACAATATATTATTTCTGCAAGAAAAACTGTAACATTTAAATCCTCAGATAAGCTTAAAAAGAAAATGAATTCAAATTAATGAAAAATAAACTTAAATTATTCAGTATATCTGAAGCTTGTTTAAAATTGGGCCTTGTAAATAAAGTAAATGGTAAAACCCAAAATCATACATTGAGATACTGGGAAAAAGAATTTAAATTTATAAAACCAAAAAAACTTTCAGGTAGAAGGTACTATTCATCTAGAGAAATTGAAAAAATCGAATTAATTAAATATCTATTAAAAGAACAGGGCTTAACTATAGAGGGTGTTAAAAAAATACTGGATAATAAAATAAATAAACTTGACGATCTTGAAACTTCAAGTATAAATGCAGAATATTTTAAAAAAAGAGTTAAAAACAAAACTTTAAAACTATTAAATAAAATCAAAAAATTAAAATGGCCAAAAAAACACACTTAAAAGTTCGTCTTGTTCCGGAGAACAAACCTGATAGTCCTTTTTTTTATTACGTAAAAAAACCTACTAAGGGTGAAAAGGCTAAGATAAAACTTAAAGCAAAAAAATATAATCCAGCCACAAGAAAACACGAAGTTTTTGTAGAAAAAAAACTCCCACCGCATAGCAAATAGCTTATTTTTTTTTAAAATTTTTAAATTCGTAATCAATGTATGCTCTAATCATTGTGCTCCATATTTTTTTAGTAATATCAGGATCAATTTTTTTTTGAAGTGACTTAGCTTTAATTTTTTTCATGATAATAACTATTC
>Ga0307986_10002315_pt1 | contig 13662 bp, 12 predicted proteins | sample EllFjometageno82_FD_203170 | JGI IMG/M metagenome (GOLD analysis project Ga0307986, IMG submission 203170) | Marine microbial communities from Ellis Fjord, Antarctic Ocean - #82 | ecosystem: Environmental > Aquatic > Marine > Unclassified | place: Southern Ocean | collected 2014-10-09
GATCCGAAGATCAAAAAAGCTAAAAAAAGACTTGTTAAATGTTTCATTCTCATGATGTAAAGATAATACTTTAATCAGTAAGTAAAACAACAGACTAGGCGACTTCCATTTCTTAAACTATTTTAGTAAGATAATTTATTCTAAAAACCACTGTAAACTTGAGCTATTCCGTTTTTATTTAAACTAAAAAATGACTAAAACAAAGTTATAAAACCCTGATATATAGAGCATATTACTTACTTTTGTCATAATTATGATTCAAGTAGATTTTTCAAAAGCACTTTCAGAAGTTTTAGAATTGCTGAAAACGAATGTCCCTCCTCTTTTGGGACTGGAAAAAGTATGCGCCATTTTAAAAAAAAATTTCCAACACTATCACTGGGTTGGGTTTTATTTTGCTGACTTCAAGAAACAGACACTTAATTTAAAAGCTTTTTCTGGAAACCCTTTAGAACATACTGAAATTCCATTTGGAAAAGGAATTTGTGGTCAAGTAGCCGTTTCAAATGAAAATCTTGTTGTCCCTGATATATTAACTCAAGACAATTATTTATCATGTAGTATTGATGTTCGTTCTGAAATTGTCATTCCACTCTTTTTGAAAGGAAAAAATATTGGGCAAATTGATATTGACTCTAAAAAAATAGATCCCTTTACTAGCAAAGACTCCATTTTTCTTGAGACTATTTGTGCCCTCATTTCAAAAACCTATAACACTTCACTCCTACATCTTTAATGCAATTATGGATTTAAAAAAAATAACCTCAGCACTTATTTCTGTTTTTGATAAAACCGGATTGGAGCCACTTATAAAAGAACTTGTCGCAAACAATGTAACCTTATACTCAACTGGAGGAACAAAAAGTTTCATTAAAAGCCTTGGGTATGACGTTAATGCAATAGAGGATACAACGGGGTATCCATCTATTTTAGGAGGAAGAGTAAAAACACTTCACCCAAAGGTATTTGGAGGAATTTTAAATAGAGCTGGTGTTGCTTCGGATAAAGCAGAAATGAAAACCCATGAAATACCTTCATTTGATTTAGTAATTGTTGATTTATATCCTTTCGAGGAAACAGTCGCTGGAAATGCTACTGAAAGTGAAATAATAGAAAAAATAGATATTGGAGGAATTGCCTTAATTCGTGCCGCTGCCAAAAATTTTAATCATGTTTTCTGTATTTCAGATAAAGAAGACTATGCTTCTTTTATAGCGCTATACTCAAAATCTGAAGGAGCTCCTTCTCAAAAAGAGCGAAAAGAATATGCAGTTAAAGCATTTAATACTTCTTCACATTATGACACTGCCATTTTCAATCATTTTAATAAAAAAGAAGATAGATTAAAGTTAAGTGTTAATAAATCAAAAATTTTGCGTTATGGTGAGAATCCTCACCAAGAAGGACGATTTTTTGGCCCTTTAAATGAATTATTAGAACACTTACATGGGAAAGAAATTTCATATAATAATCTCTTAGATATCGATGCAGCAGTAAATCTAATGCTTGAGTTTTATGAGGGAAAACCAGCTTTTGGTGTTTTGAAACATAACAATGCTTGTGGTTTCGCAGTTCGTGATACATTAGTAAATGCATATAAAGATGCGCTTGCAGGAGATCCCATCTCAGCTTTTGGAGGTGTTTTAATTAGTAATAAAATAATTGATTTGGATACGGCTAAAGCTATCCACTCCCTGTTTTGTGAAGTTGTTATTGCACCGGGTTATGAGAATGAAGCATTGGAGTTATTAAAACAAAAGAAAAATAGAATAATTCTTAGCCAAAAACAGGTAGAGCTTCCAAACAGAATAATACGAACCTGCTTAAATGGTGTTTTAGTTCAAGATAAAGATTCAAAAACTGATCAACAAGAAGATTTAACAACTGTAACTACTACCCGACCTTCTGATGCTGACATTAAAGATTTACTTTTTGCCTCAAAAATATGTAAACACACAAAATCAAATACGATTGTTTTGGCTAAAAATCAACAACTTTTGGCCTCAGGAACTGGTCAAACATCTCGAGTAGATGCATTAAATCAAGCAATTAATAAAGCGAAAAGCTTTGGTTTTAATCTTGATGGATCTGCCTTGGCTAGTGATGCCTTTTTCCCCTTTCCAGACTGCGTTGAAATTGCAAATAATTCAGGTATAAAAGCAATTATTCAACCCGGAGGCTCAATTAAAGATAAACTTTCAATAGACTACTGTAATACCCATAAAATGCCAATGGTTTTTACTGGAACTCGACACTTTAAACATTAATTCATAATTTTAACTATTCAATACAATAAAAAATGGGATTTTTTACAGAAGAAATAGCAATTGATTTAGGTACTGCAAACACTCTAATTATTCATAACGATAAAGTTGTTGTGAATAGCCCTTCAATTGTTGCTATTGATAGATCAAGTGGTAAAGTCATTGCCATTGGCCATGAAGCAAGTATGATGCAGGGAAAAACTCATGAAAATATTAAAACGGTACGACCTTTAAAAGATGGGGTCATTGCGGACTTTAATGCATCAGAGCAAATGATTAATCATTTAATCAATAGCATTCCTACCCTAAACCGCCGTTTTTTTTCACCTGCCCTTCGAATGGTAATTTGTATACCTTCTGGAATTACAGAAGTTGAAATACGTGCAGTTAGAGAATCTGCAGAACGTGTTAATGGTAAAGAAGTTTATCTTATTCATGAGCCGATGGCTGCAGCAATTGGAATAGGAATTGATATTATGCAACCCAAAGGAAACATGATTGTTGATATAGGTGGAGGGACTACAGAAATTGCGATTATAGCCCTTTCTGGAATTGTTTGTGATAAGTCTATCAAAATTGCAGGGGATATCTTTACAAGTGACATTATTAACTACATGCGAAGTAAACACAACTTATATATTGGAGAGCGAACAGCTGAAAAAATAAAGATTATTGTTGGAAGTGTAATGGAGGAATTAGAAAATCCGCCAGATCAAATGTCTGTTCAAGGAAGAGATTTATTGTCCGGTAAACCAAAACAAGTAATGATCAACCATGCTGAAATTGCAAAAGCACTTGACAAATCCATAATACGTATTGAGGATGCCATCATGGAAGCTCTATCACAAACACCGCCTGAACTTGCTGCTGACATCTATAACACAGGAATATATTTAGCAGGTGGAGGTGCTCTTCTAAGAGGTCTTGATAAGCGTCTTTCTCAAAAAACAGACCTACCCATTTATGTTGCCGAAGATCCTTTGCAGGCAGTTGTAAGGGGGACTGGAATTGCACTAAAAAATTTGGAGCGCTTTAAAACAGTTTTGTTTAAATAAATAAATTATGCAACGAATCTTAAATGTGTTCGTAAAATATAGGAATTCCATTCTTTATTTATTTTTGTTAAGTTTTTCATTATTCTTTTTGAAAGCTAATAGTAGTTTTCATAAATTAAAACTAGAAAAAATAAGTCTTTTATTTAGTAGTAATCTTTATTCATTTTCGAATTCAATTAATCGATATTTCCGTCTAGAGAAGGAAAATCAAAGACTACAAAAAGAAAATGAAGTGCTCAAATCTATCCAAATAAAATTTAATGCTCCTTTTCTTTATACAGAACGATATAACAATAAAACAAACTTCCCTTTTGACGTTCAAAAAGTCAATATTATTAAGAATAGTTTTCAAAGTCAACGTAACTATATTATTATAGACAAGGGGGCTGCTTCAGGAATTAGAAGAGAAATGGGAGTGATTTCTGCCAAAGGAATCATAGGACTTGTCCAGGCAGTTACGGATAATTATGCAAGTGTAATTTCTATTCTAAACCAAGACATAAAAATTAATGTTCGTTTTAAAAATAGAACCGCTTTTGGTTCTTTAATATGGAAAGGTAAAATACCTAAAAAATTTAGTATTGAAGATGTTGTGTCAACATCTTCAATTAAAAAAGGGGATACAATTGTAACTGGCGGAATGTCATCATATTTTCCGTATGGAATTCCACTGGGAGTTGTTACTAATCTTGAAAATAATATCCAAAATGGATATTATAAAATTGATGCTGAATTATTTGAAAATCCATCCGAATTATATAAAGCTTATGTAATTGAAAATAGTGATTTTAATGAAATAAATTCTCTCATGCAAAACCTAAAGCAATGAATTCACAAATCCTGAAAATGATAGGGTCTTTTGTGCTTCTTATAATTGCTCAAGTATTGCTCTTTAATCAAATAAATATTTTTGGATTCATAAATCCAATGCTATATCTTTTATTTCTAGTGATGTATCCGTTTGATAAAAACCAGACCTTTTATATTTTTATTGGATTTATTCTTGGTTTTTTTATAGATTTTCTTTCCCAAACTGGAGGAGCTCATACTATAGCTTCGCTTACGGTAAGCTATCTAAGGCCGATTATCATCAAATATTCCTATGGATTGACTTCAGAGAAACCCAAAAGTCTATTGACCGATCCAAGAAAAACTAATAACTTCTTTTTTTTACTTGTTTTTATTAGTATTCATCATTTAATTTACTTTGCTATAGCATATTTTAGTGCAGACGCTTTCTTAATAATAATAAAGAATAGTTTATTCACTATAATATTTTCCTTAATTTTAATCTTATTAATATCGTCTTTATATAAAGTTGAATAATGATACGAAAAATTACTTTGTTAAGTTTTACCATCGGGGTTTCTTTACTGTTTATTTTTCAATTAATGTCACTTCAATTATTTAATTCTGACTATTCTGAGCTTTCTTTAAACAACGCAGTTGAAGAGCGACCTGTGTTTCCAAATAGAGGATTAATTTATGATAGAAATGGAATTCTATTGGTCAAAAATCAACCAGCCTATGACTTAATGGTAATCCCAGAAAATAAAGAACCTTTTGACACTCTGGAATTAACATCAGCTTTAAACATTACCAAACAAGATCTAATTACTCAATTAAAAAAAGCAGAACGTTTTTCAAATAAGCTTCCTTCATTAATAATTCGACAAGTTTCAAAAGAAACACGTGCTTTTTTTCAAGAGAAAATGTGGAAATATGATGGATTTTATTTTCAAAAAAAGACAGTTAGAGACTATACTATTCCCATTGCATCGAATATCTTGGGATATACAAGTGAAGTGAATCAAGGGGAGCTGAGAGGAAAAACTGATTATATTTTGGGGGAAATGATTGGTCGGCAAGGAATTGAAAAAAATTATGAAAATATTTTAAAAGGGGAGAAAGGAGCTGCTTTTTTTCAAAAAGACCGCTTCAACAGAATTATAGGTCCCTATAAAGAAGGAGTGTATGATATTGCTTTAAAGCCAGCGGAAGATTTATCTCTTACAATTGATGGATTATTGCAACAATATGGTGAATCTTTATTTCAGAATAAAAGGGGCGGTATTGTAGCAATTGAACCTAACACAGGAGAAGTTTTAGCCTTGGTTTCGGCACCTAGTTTCAATCCTAATTTATTAATTGGTCGTCAGCGTTCAAAAAATTTTAATGCTCTAAGAAATGATACATTAGCTAAACCTCTTTTTGATCGAGCACTTCAAGCAGAATATTCTCCTGGTTCACCCTTTAAAACATTAAATGCCTTAATTGGTTTACAAGAAAATGTGATCACTCCCAAAACAATATTTAAGTGTAATAAAGGTCATTCCTATTCAAAGAATGCCTTTATGAAATGTCATTGCAAAGTTGGCTCTAAAAATGATTTGCTTAGGGGTATTTATAATTCTTGTAATACATATTTTGCTAAAACATATTTAGGAATTATTGAGAGCGCCCCATCTCCAGCAGAGGGTGTTGATCTTTGGAAAAACCATCTTGAAAAATTTGGTCTTGGTGACTACTTGGGATATGATTTGCCCATTGGCAAAAAAGGCTTTATTCCTAGTAGTAGTTATTATGATAGTTGGTATAAAAAAGGAGCGTGGGGAGGGACAACTATAATATCAAACGCAATTGGACAGGGAGAAGTATTAACCACACCCATTCAAATGGCAAACTTTACAGCAACCATAGCAAATAGGGGATACTTTATAAAACCTCATTTTAAAAAATCATTTACTCCAACTAAAAAAGATTCTCTTTACGCTAAAAATTATACTCTCATAGATACCAAACATTTTGAAACTGTAATTGAAGGAATGCATCAAGTCGTTGAAAGGGGAACAGCAAAAATTGCACGTATAAAAGGAATTGAAGTTTGCGGTAAAACTGGAACTGTTGAAAATTTTATTCGTTTAAATGGTGAAAAAACACAACTTACTGACCACTCAATTTTTATAGCTTTTGCTCCAAAAGAAGATCCTAAAATTGCTGTTGCTGTTTTTGTGGAAAATGGTTATTGGGGTGGACGTTGGGCAGCTCCTATTGCTAGTTTAATGATTGAAAAATACTTGACTGGGAATGTCAAGAGAAAGTGGCTGGAAAATAGAATGCTTGAAGGCAGTCTTTTGGAGGAATATGCCAAACCTACCTCTGGAATACCATTTACGATAAATGAATAAAAAAATATTTTTCCGTTTAGACTGGCTGAGTATTTTACTCTATCTGTTATTAGTTTCATTTGGTTTAGTCAATATTTACTCTTCTGGCTTTTCAAATACAACAATCGCCTTTTGGGATCCTAGTTACTTAGTTGGAAAACAATTCTGGATTTTTATAGCGTGTCTAATAATTCTTCCTTTTGTGCTGGCTATAAAATCAAATTTTTTTGAACATCTTACCTATATTTTTTACGGTGTGTCAATAATTAGTCTTTTGGGACTTTTTATTTTTGGACAAACTGTTTCGGGCGCAACATCATGGTACTCTTTAGGAGGTTTCAGTCTTCAACCATCTGAATTTGCTAAAATTTCAACGGCAATGGTAGTGGCTTTAAATCTAAGTTCATTCCAAAACGACTTGAAAAAAAATACTCATTTATTAAAAATTATTTTATTGGTTACCCTTCCAATGTTATTGATCATTCTTCAGCCAGATGCTGGCTCTGCACTAGTATTTATGGGAATATTTTTTGTTCTTATTAGGGAAGGGCTTAATCTTAAATTTCTTTTTTTAGCGATGGGTTCATTACTAATTTTTCTTCTTACACTTTTATTTAGCCCATTGAATTTATCTTTAGTAATGGGATTTATTTTTTTAATCCTATATAATCTTATAAAAAGAAGATACCCTAAAACAAAAAAAAGTCCTTTCATTTCAACATTAATGATTGGAATAGTACTCTCCTACTCTGTTAGTTTTATTTTCAATACTATTTTTGAACAAAGGCACAGAGATCGTTTTAATATTATTTTAGGCCTAGAAACAGATTCAAGAGGGATCGGCTACAATATAAATCAATCTAAAATTGCTATTGGTTCAGGAGGGTTTACTGGGAAAGGATTTCTCAATGGTTCACAAACAAAAGGAAATTTTGTTCCAGAACAAGAGACAGATTATATTTTTAGTATTGTGGGAGAGGAATGGGGATTTTTAGGAAGTTTAACCTTAATTCTGTTATTTGTAATACTTATTTTTAGAATAATTTATAAAGCCGAACGACACACTTCTGGTTATGCCAGAATATTTTCATACACATTTGCAAGTATGCTTTTTGTTCACTTTTTTGTAAATATTGGGATGACATTAGGTCTAGTTCCCACTGTGGGAATCCCATTGCCTTTTATTAGTTATGGAGGGTCAAATTTACTAGCCTTTAGTTTAATGCTGTTTATTTATTTAAACTTTGATGCCAATAGACTAAACCATTAAAGCTATTTAGCGTTTTACATCAAAGGCATCACGTAAGCTATTTCCTAAAATCATAAAAGCAAGTACTAAGCTCATAATAGCAAGTCCAGGAAAGACTGCTAAATAGGGCTTTCCTAAAAGTAAATATCTAAAATGATCTTTGACCATACCTCCCCAACTTGGTATTGGCGGTTGAGCGCCAATACCCAAAAAACTTAACCCACTTTCCATTAAAATAGCACTTGCAAAATTAGCTGCTGATATAACAATTAAAGGTGCGATAAGCATTGGTAAAATATGTTGTGACAAAATTCTCACATGTGAAAAACCAAGAGCAGCTCCTGCCTGAATATAAGGCTGTTCTTTAACTGATTTTACCTGTCCTCGAACAAGTCTCGCTACCTCAACCCACATAGTAATGCCTACGGCAACAAATACTTGCCAAAAACCACGACCTAAAGCTAAGGTAATGGCTATAACCATCAATAACGTTGGAATAGACCAAGTGATATTTATTAGCCACATTATGACACGATCAATCCAACCACCAAAATATCCAGCAATTGCGCCTAAAAAAACACCTAACACTAACGATATAAAAACTGCAACAAAACCAATTGAAATTGAAATTCTTGAGCCTATAAGAAGTCTACTCAATAAATCGCGGCCATATTTGTCAGTCCCTAAAAGAAATTGTTTCTTAATTAAATAACTTGACTCAATAACACTTTTATTTGCTACTCCCAAAAAACTACTAAAAAGTATTTTTTCATAGTAATCTGTTGCGTTACCATATCGTTTATAGGCTAAATAATCTTTAAACCATTTAATGTCTTGAACAGGTATTTCTTCATTTGGATTATTATTCCCTGATAAAAATAAATAAGATTTCTTTTTTCTTGTTTGTGGGATGATTAACATTTCACAAGAAAACCCAGGGGGCTTAGAGTGAATGGAAAGATGCATTTGATTACCATAGGCCGTTTTATCGGGTGCTAAAAAATCCGCAAATATTGCAATGAGTGTAACTATAATAATGAAAAGTAGACTACCAATAGCCCAATAATCTTGCTTGAATTGATAGAGTGCGCGCTTGAACTCCAAAATATATTTTAGTTTTTGACTTCAGCTATAATATTATTACCCCTAAGTTCAGTAGATAAATCTTTCAGTATTTCTATAGCTTCTGAAATATAAAGATCCTTTTTAAGAGATTTTTGCCAGCGCTTTCTTTTGATTATTAAATCATCATTCACTTCAGCTTCTAATCCTGCTTCTGGCAGCCATTGAAATTCTAAAGAAGATTCGTAATCACCCAACTTCTTAAAACGTTCAGAATAGATTTTATTGGATTGTCTTGTTGCTTTATAGGATGTAAAATCTAATGAATAAGTATAATTTTCTTGTTGCTTTTTAATCCATAAAGCCTGTTCATCAATTAGAGTTATGAATGGATTCTCTTTCATACGTTGCTTACTTCTGGATAAAGAATATTCATAATTATTCATGCCTTCGAATGGTTTGTATAAAGCTGGTGTAATGCTGTCCCAAGCCAAGGGATTATCTTGATCTTTTTCTCCCATCTCAACATATGCATAGCGATTTGGAAAAACAACATCACTTTTAACTCCTTCAAGCTGCGTCGAGCGACCATTGATTCTATAAAACTTATCAGTAGTTACTTTAAGAGCTCCTAAATCACCATAGGTTCCTCCAGTAATCATTCTATTGAGGTCAAAAACATTTTGAACAGTCCCTTTGCCAAAAGTTTGTTTACTTCCCAGGATGATAGCTCTTTTATAATCTTGCAAAGCGGCGGCAATTATTTCTGAAGCTGAGGCTGAAAATTCATTTACTAGAATCACAAGAGGCCCATCCCAAACAATACTAGGGTCTATATCTTTTAAAACTTCTTTTTTTCCACCCGTGCTTTTTACCTGAACTATAGGTCCTTCCTTTATAAAGTAACCTGCCATGTCTACTACTGTTTTGAGTGAACCACCGCCATTATTTCTTAGATCTAGAATAATTCCTTTTACATTTTTCTGTTTTAACTGCTCTAATTCTTTTTTAACATCGGTTGCTGCATTGCGTTGGTTGTAATCTTGGAAATTAATATAAAATTTAGGCAACTCAATCAATCCAAAAGATTCCTTATCATTTTTAATTAAAGAAGAACGAGCGTAAGTCTCTTCCAGAATTACTATATCACGAGTTACTTTAACATCTTGAATTGTACCATCCACACGCCTAATAGTTAAAATTACTTGGGTGCCTTTCGGTCCTTTTATAAGTTTGATAGAATCATCTAAACGCATGCCGGAAATATCAACAGCCTCTTTATTTGGTTGGGCAACTTTCAAAATAATATCTCCTATTTCTAATAATTCATCTCTCCAAACTGGTCCGCCAGAAATAACCTCAACAATTTTTACTTCTTGATTTCTTTTTTGTAAACGAGCTCCAATTCCTTCAAATTCTCCAGACATACTAGCATCAAAACGATCTTTAACACTGGGTGCTAGATACGAAGTATGTGGATCAAATTGTAACACAATTGAATTAATGTAAATTGAAAACCAATCTTTACGATTCAAATCATTGTAACGTTCAAAAAAAGCATCCATATTTTCTGAGATTATTTCTCTTGCTTTTTCTTCAAGTTCATTGTCCGTTTTCATTACATAGGTTAGGTCTTTTTCTAATTTTTGAACCTCTTCATCTTTTTTTGAGGTGAAGCGCTCCAAGGCATTTAACTTGAGTCGCTTGCGCCACATGGCTCTCAATTCAATTAGATTAATTGCATACGATGCTTTTTTAAAGTCTAAGTTGATTTCATCTTTAATTGAAAAATCAAAAGGAGTTTCTAGAAGAGATTTATAAAATCCTTCAACTTGAGACATACGTTCCGTCAACTTTCCAAATGAAAGATTAAAAAACTCTACTTGGGTGTTTTTAATCTCATCATCAATTAGATAACGATAGGAATTAAAAGCATTAATATCTGATTTTAAGAAAAAACGATGTTGTCCATCAATATTTTCTAGATAACTTAAGTATACATTTTCAGAAAATACGTCATTGATGTCCTTGGGGTCGAAGTGTCCGCGATCTAAAACATAGGTTATAATCTCTAAAAGTAATTTATCCTTATTAGGATTCTCTTTTTTTAGGGTAATCCCAAAAACGAAACCACTCAAAAGAATAAAAGATAAAATCCAAACAAAAGGTCTCATTGATAAAATTTTTAATCTCATTTTCATAAGATATAAATATACATATATTCTTATAATTCATTTGTTAATATTGTTTTAAAAGAAAGCCCTTAAAGATTTCTTACATTTACCGTGAAACAAATTTTATGACGCCTAAGCCCTTAATATTGGTAACAAATGACGATGGAATTACAGCTCCGGGAATTCGAATGCTCATTGAGGTTATGAACGGAATCGGAGAGGTTGTTGTGGTTGCACCAGACAGTCCTCAGTCTGCTATGGGTCACGCTATAACTATAAACTCAATACTTCATTGTAGTAAAGTGACTGTTTCAGATGGACCACAAAAAGAGTATAGTTGCTCTGGCACACCTGCTGATTGCGTAAAACTTGCAGTCAACGAATTATTAGACAGAAAGCCTGATTTATGCGTTTCGGGTGTTAACCACGGATCTAATTCTTCTATTAATGTTATTTATTCAGGTACAATGAGTGCTGCAATGGAAGCAGGAATAGAAGGAATACCTGCCATTGGATTTTCGTTAATGGATTTTCGATGGAATGCAGACTTTCATCCATTAAAAAAAATCATAAAACAAATAACGCTTGAGGCCCTCCTGCAGGGAATTCCTCGAGATATTGTTTTAAATGTAAATTTTCCAAAATTAAAAGAAAAAGAAATTAAGGGCATTAAGATTTGTCGCCAAGCAAAAGCAAACTGGGTGGAAGAATTTGATAAAAGAACAAACCCTATGGGAAAAGAATATTATTGGCTTACTGGAACATTTGTTAATGAAGATAACGGAGAAGACACTGATGAATGGGCATTAGAACAAGGATATGTCTCTATTGTACCTACACAATTTGATCTTACGGCACACCAAAGCATTCAACAACTAAATACATGGGATTTATAAAAAACAAATATTTTCTCTGGGGAATTTTTACCGGTTTACTATGGACAATTTTTGGTGTTATAACAATTATTTTTTTTCTTTCAGATACGTCAATAGAGAGCAGCTTAATAACACTTTACCAACAAAATAAATTAGGCGGAGTCGTCTCTATTGCTTCATTAATCAACCTACCTATCTTTTTTCTTGCACTTAGAAAAAATAAAATGTCGTTTGCTAAAGGTCTGGTAACGCTATCAATTGTAATGGTGCTAGTTATCACTTATTTAAAAATTAATGCTTCCTAAACTTATTCAGTGAAATATTATCTCATTTCTGGTGAAGCCTCTGGGGATTTACATGGTTCCCATCTTATAAAAGCCCTTAAAAAAGTTGATCCTAAAGCTACTTTTCGAGTATGGGGTGGTGATTTGATGGAGCTAGAAGGGGCTTTTTTAGTAAAACACTATCGCGAACTTGCCTTTATGGGGTTTTGGGAAGTTTTTTTGCATTTACCTAGTATTTTAAATAATATTGCGTTTTGTAAAAAAGATATTATTAATTATAATCCTGATGTAATTATTTATATTGATTATCCAGGTTTTAACCTAAGAATTGCTGAATGGGCTAAAAAGAAAAAATTCAAAAACCATTACTATATAAGCCCTCAAGTTTGGGCTTGGAAAGAAAATAGAGTCTATAAAATAAAGAAAAATTTAGATGCTCTTTATGTGATTTTGCCTTTTGAGAAAAATTTTTTTGAAAATGAACATCAATTTTCTGTCCACTACGTAGGGCATCCTTTACTAGATTATATCCCTAAACATCCTAAAAACAATTCTTTTTATCAAGACCATGAAATAGAATCGAGGAAACCCATTATAGCCCTTCTTCCAGGAAGTCGTATTCAAGAAATAAACAAAATGTTGCCACTTTTCGTTAGAGTTGAAAAATATTTTTCTGGCCATCAATTTGTTATTGCAGGTGCACCAGGAATCAGTAGAGATCAATATAATGTATTTACCAATAGTACCTCAATGAAAATAGTTTATAATAGCACATATGATCTACTTCAACATAGCACTGCTGCTCTTGTGACAAGTGGAACTGCAACACTCGAGACAGCATTGTTTGGTGTCCCTCAATTAGTATGTTACCGTAGTAGTACCCTTAGTTATTGGATTGCTAAAAGAATTATCAAGCTGAAATATATTTCACTTGTAAATTTAATTTTAAATCGTTCAGCTATTATAGAATTAATTCAAGATTCCTTGACAGAAGAAAATCTTAGGCATCATCTTAAAAATCTTTTGAAAACTTCGAGTATTAAAAAAATAGAGAAGGAATATTTAGCATTAAAAACTATTTTAGGGAAAGGTGGAGCAAGTAGTAAAACTGCCCAACTTATTTTTGATAAGGTGAAGGAGAGTCCTTTAAAAATATAAAATATATCTAAGCAAACTGCCTAAAGAGACTATTTCGACATTAGTTTTTGCTAGGGTTGTAATTTACAGTGAATCAAATATTAAGTAGAAAAAACTTTTCGAAAATTATTGCACCAAAAATAGTTTGCCAAAAATTATCCGCGAAAACGAGGAATAAAACTCTTTTTATAATTTTCGAAATCTTCAGGCTTAGAAAAAATTTGATAATCTCCCTGCTTGATCATTTTAAGAAATAATTCTAGCTGTTTTGGCTTTTGATAACCTACAAGAGGCATTATAGGTGCACCATTTTCACTTAAAAAAACCATTGTTGGGTAACCCTTTACTCCTAAAAACTGAGTGAATTGATGGGTAGCGTTCCTACCCTTTCTGTC
>Ga0307986_10002316_pt1 | contig 13660 bp, 14 predicted proteins | sample EllFjometageno82_FD_203170 | JGI IMG/M metagenome (GOLD analysis project Ga0307986, IMG submission 203170) | Marine microbial communities from Ellis Fjord, Antarctic Ocean - #82 | ecosystem: Environmental > Aquatic > Marine > Unclassified | place: Southern Ocean | collected 2014-10-09
CAACTAATAGAGGATGCATACTTAGCATACGTCTTAATTTTTCATTTTTTATATATGAAGAAACTAATGAATAAACTGATTTATAGCTTTTAAGTTTTAGTAAAGAGGGCAATTGTTTCATCATCACCAGAGGTTTATCAAATGGAACATCCGCTAGTTCTGTGAAGCCTTTATCAAATATTTTTTTTGTAAATTTTACAAGCTGTTCATAACCTTTAACATCTTCTTTATTTATTTTTTCAATTTGTTTTTTCATTTGATCTTCATCACCAGAGTAATCAAATACACCTCCATCTTCATAAATAAACCTATACCAAGTTTTTAAAGGAGTGAGCCTTATGTAATCTTGAGACTTTTTATTAAATAAAGTGAAAAGCTCATCAATTAGATAGGGTGCAGTAATTACTGTTGGTCCAGCATCAAAAGTAAAACCATTTTTTTTAAACACTCTAGCTCTTCCACCCAAATCAGGGTGTTTTTCAATTAAAGTTACTTTATGATTTTTAGCTCTTAATCTTAATGCTGCAGCTATTCCACCAAAACCAGAACCAATGACTATAGATTTCATTTGATTAATTTATAGTTTTTAACAAAAATTGTAAGAGAATTATGAGTTAATTTTTTTTAACACAGCTTTTGTTTCTTCTAGATTTTTATCAAACAAACTGTCAAGTTTTGATTTATCTACAGATGTGCTAATAATTTTTTTAACAGAATCTACTGCTATCTTAATTGACACATTTTTTATCTCTTTAAGAGCTGTTTCTTTCATTTGAGTAATTTTATTTTCTGCTAAGTTTTTTTTGATTTCTGATGATTTATGAAATTTATCATTCATTTCTATCACTAAATGATCACTATCTTTTTTAGCTTGTTCTAGAATATCATTGCTAATTGTTTGAGCTGTATCTAATTTACTTTGTGCATTATCCATCAAAATTTTTGCTTCAGATCTTAGTTTTTCACTTTCATCAATTTCATTCTTAATATCTAAAATAAGTTTGTTTAAAATTTCATTAATTTTTTGAGGTATTTTTAGGTAAATTAATCCTCCAATAAAAATTATAAAGGATATTGCTACCCAAAAAGTTGCATCAATTGCCATAATATTTATCCATTTTCTTTCTTGAAAGGTCATCAACAATTGCTGAGATACTACTGCTATTAACCTCTGTACCTATTAACTGCTGGAGTAAATCCCCAGATGTTTCTACTGCTATTTTATTAATTTTATCAGGAGCTTTATCTTTAAGCTCTTGTATTTCAGTTTCAGCTTTTTGAATTTCTAAATTCAGTTCTTTGTCTAAGGCATCTTTTTTAAAATTAATATCTTTCAGCAATTTTTCCCTAGATTGCTTGAAGTAATTTTTTGCTTCATTTTTGCTGTTTTTAATTATTTTTTCATATTCTGCTATTTTTAGTTCACTCTCTTCTCTTTGTTTTTCCGCTGCCTCAATATTATCTAAGATTTGTAATTTCCTAATCTCAAGGTTGGCACTAATTTTTGGAAGTATAAGTTTAGAAAGAATAACATATAAAATTCCAAAGGTTATAGTTAGCCAAAAAATTTGAGAAACCCAAAACTCAGGGTTTAATTGAGGCATTCCTCCACTTTCAGCTGCAAAAGCTTCCACAAAAAATAGGAAGCTTAAAAATATCGACTGAAAAAATATTTTTTTAATCATTAAATTTAAAATGCAAATAAAATAATTAATGCAACAACTAATCCAAATAGGCCAGTAGCCTCAGCTAAAGCAAATCCCAATAAAAGATTAGGAAATTGTTTCTGTGCTGCTGATGGATTCCTCATGGCACCAGAAAGGTAATTACCAAAAATAATTCCAATTCCAATACCGGCACCGGCTAGAGCTATTGCTGCTAGTCCTGCTCCGATCATCTTTGCTGCTTCTAATTCCATTATATCCTCCTTATGTTAGTTAATGGTGTAGATTTAATGCATCATTTAAATAGATGCAGGTTAAGATTGCAAAAACATATGCTTGAAGAAAAGCAACTAGTATCTCTAAACCAGTTAATGCAACCGAAAAACTTAGTGGAAGCCATCCACCAACAATTCCAAGGCTTATTACAAAGCCTCCGAAAACTTTCATCATAGTATGACCAGCCATCATGTTAGCAAACAAACGAACAGAAAGACTTATAGGTCTGCTTAAATAAGAAATAACCTCTATAACAATAATTAATGGCAAGAGAATTGCAGGCACTCCACTTGGCACAAATAATTTTAAATAACCCAACCCGTGTTTCATGAATCCAATTATTGTTACTCCAACAAAAATAAATGAAGCTAAAATAAAGGTAACAATGATGTGACTAGTAACTGTAAATGTGTAAGGGATCATACCAAACATGTTGCAGAATAATACAAACATAAATAATGAAAAAATAAATGCAAAATATGGTTTTGCTTTTGACCCAGCCGTATCGCTAATCATTTTTGCTACAAAGGTATAACTTAGTTCTGCCAAAAGCTGAATCTTATCAGGTAATAAAGAATTTTTTTTTGAGCCAAGATTAAAAATTAATAGTATTGCTAATGAGCTAATTACCATAAACAAGCTTGCATTAGTAAATGATATATCAATTGTACCTATTTTTATTTCTGGTCCAATTCTATAAACTTCGAATTGGTGCATTGGATTTGTTGCCATAATTTTTTAAATTTATTTCTGCATATTTTTCGCAGATTTGAAGACATTTACAATACCCGCAATCACACCTACAAAAAAAAATATTAATATTAACCAAGGTTTAGTACCAAAGGTCTTGTCTAAAATAAACCCAATAATTGTCCCAACTGCCACTGCAGAGACCAATTCAGTGCTCATTTTAAACGCAGTTCCAATAGAAGACGCTGGTTCTTTGCCATTATACAAATTTTTCTTTAAAAGTTTATTTTTTGCAATCTCTAAGCGAGTTTTGAACGTATCCTTTAACATTTAGTTATTATGCCACCATACTCTCAGCTTTTTGTAAATCAACAGCTACTAATTGACTGATACCTTTTTCTGGCATTGTTACTCCATAAAGTCTATTCATTCTTGACATTGTTAGGGCATGGTGAGTTACAATAATAAATCTAGTATTAGTGATTTTAGTTAATTCCTCTAGAAGGCTACAAAATCTAGTTACATTCGCATCATCTAGGGGAGCATCGACTTCGTCAAGCACACATATTGGAGAAGGATTAGTTAAGAATACAGCAAAGATAAGAGATAGAGCTGTTAAAGCCTGTTCACCTCCAGACAACAAAGTTATTGATTGAAGTCTTTTACCAGGGGGGCTTACCAGCATTTCAAGACCAGCTTCAAGTGGATCATCAGAATCCACTAATTCTAATTTAGCATTACCACCATTAAATAGCTTTGTATAAACTTCATTAAATTTTCTATTAACTTTTTCAAAAGCCTCCAAAAGTCGCTCTCTTCCTTTTTGGTTTAATTCGTTAATACTTTCTTTTAATTTAATAATTGCTGAAACAAGATCCTCTCTATCTTGTTCCATTTTTTTAATTTCAATTTCATATTTATTTGTTTCTTCATCTGCTCTCAAATTAACAGAACCAAGTTTTTCTCTCATCCCTTTTTTTTCGTCTAAAGCTTCTTCTTGAGCGATTGAATCAGGTAATTCTTCAACACTATTTAAATTGGAGTTTTCAAGAATATTATCTTGTTTAAGGTTAAGTTCCGATTGTATTCTTTCTAGTAAATCATCTTTACGTTTTTTTAGTCCTTCAATGGTTGCTCCAGAGCTAGCTTTTCTCTCTCTTATTTGTATAGACTTTTCTTGCACTTCATCTAACTCAAATCTTAAAGAATTAATTTTTTTATCTGTTTCACCAATAATAACTTCATTTTCAATTTTTTCTTTTTCGGCAATTCTTAAACCTTCAGAAATCTGTCCTTTTTTTTCTGCTTGAATTTTTGGCTGTTGGTCAAGTTCATTAAGTTGAGATAATAATTTATCTTTTCTTTCACTCAATTCTCTTACCATTTTTTGAGAGTTTGAAAGTAAATTTTTCCAGCTCTCTATTTCAGTTTCAATAGTTTTTATTCTTTCATTTCTTTTTATAGACTCTTTTTTAATAGATTGATTTTTACTAAAACTGTCTGCATAGTTTTCTTGTAATAATTTTATATTGTCATTCTTTTCACTAATGTTAGAAAGTTTATTTTTACTTTCATCATTTGCTAAATCATTTATAAAGTTGTTTAATTCTATTTTAGACCTATCAAGCAATGTAAGGGCCTTATTAATTTCATTAATATTTATTAATTCTTTAATTTTGTGAATTGTATTAATAACTCCTTTAATTGGATCGATGCTGATATTTATGTTGCCATTTGCAAATATTTCAATAATTCTATCAACAGCTTTTTGCTCTTCTTTGAGAGTACTTTTAGCTTTTTCTAAATCTTCGTTTGATAGTTTTTCCGTTTCAAAATATTTAGAGTCAATTTCTATTAATTCATTCTTCTCTTCTTTTAATCTTTTTTCATTTGAATTTGCATCTATTACGATACCTTTTTCTCTATCAATATCTTCTTCAATTGTTTTTACAGATTTTTTTATATTTTCTATTTCATCTTGTGTTCTCACATTTTCTTCATCTAGGCTTTTTAGTTCTAGGTTCAATCTTTGAATCTTTGAGAGATTTTCAATATTTTTTTGTCTTAAAGGGGAGACTTTTTCTGTTTCTATCTTAACTAAATTTTCAAACTGAGAAATTTCCTGATTAAATCCGCTTACTTCACCTTCTGCCTCCATATTAATTTCGTTCTCAATTTTAATTTCATTATCGATATCTAGTAATTTTAAATAATATAAACCTGCTTCAATTTTTTTTATTTCTTCTGATATAAGTTTATATTTTGTTGCTTCTTCGGCTTGTTTTTTAAGGTTCATCAATTGTTTTTCTTGCTGTTTTCTTAACTCATCAGCTCTTTTTAAATTATTTTCTGCTGCATTTAATCTAAGTTCAGCTTCGTGCCTTCTTACATGAAGTCCCGATATATTTGCTGCTTCCTCTAAAATTGACCTTCGATCTGTAGGTTTTGCAGTTACCAAAGCACCTATACGACCTTGACTTATCATTGAGGGTGAATGGGCACCAGTTGATAAATCTGCAAAAAACATTTGAGCATCTCTTGCCCTAACTTCTTTATCATTTATATAAAATTTAGAACCTTTATCCTTTTCAATTTTTCTTCTGACTTCGATTTGATCCATTTCTTTATACTGTAAAGGTCCTTCATGACTTGCATTGTCTACAATGATTGAAACTTCTGCTATATTTTTTGAAGCTTTGTTTGATGTTCCATTAAAAATAACATCTTCCATTCCAGAACCCCGCATACTTTTTGCAGAGGTTTCTCCCATTGCCCATCTTAAAGATTCTACAATATTAGATTTTCCACAACCGTTAGGACCAACTACTCCTGTTAACCCGTCTTCGATTAAAAAATTTGTTTTTTCAGCAAATGATTTAAATCCGTTTAGTTGGATTTTTTTAAACTTCATGGACTAACTTATATCAGTTTTTCTAGATATTTTTTTAAATTCTTATAATTTAGAGCTTTTTCAAACTTTTTGTCATTAATTATTATCGTAGGAGTAGCATTAACTTTAAATTTTTTAACACCCTCGATTCGATCATTTAAAACATAATCTTCAATAGTTTTATCTGCTAAGCACTTTTCAAAATCTAAGGTTACACCCTCATCTTTTAAAAACTTCTTTAAATACTTTGTAGCTTCTTCTGGTGTTTTTCCTCTTGCCCATTTTTTTTGGCCTGAGAATAAAATATTTAGCACATCAGCATTACCGTCATTATTACATTGTCCAATTTTGGAAGCATTAAAAGCCGCAATATCTAGAGGAAAGTGTCTAAATTCAATTCTGACTAAACCTTTTTCTATAAAATCTTTTTTAAGGTTTGGATAAACATTCTCATGAAAGTCTGCACAGTGACCACATGTTAATGACTCATAGGCAATTATTGTGATTTTAGCATTCTTTTCTCCTACAGAAATCCTTTTGATAGACATACTGTCTTCTGCAATTAGGTTGGTGGCAAAGCCAACAAAAATAATGAGCAATATTGAAACTATTTTTTTCATCTTTGTTTAAATAATTTAGTTAATTCTAATAATGATTTTTTAATTTTATCATTTTTAATATCATTAATTCTATCTGTATATTTACTATTTGTCACATGATTCTCGTTTTCATCTACTTTTTTAAATTTAGTTTGATCATCATCAAAACTAATAAATTTTAGCTTCTCAACAACGGCATAGCCAAAGAAACTATTCATTTTATCCATTATTTTTTTTTTTGAGTACTCCAAGTCTATTTCATGTCCTCTTTTGACCATCACATGCAGAGTACTAACACCAAACTTATTAGAATTTTTAAATGATTTTGGGTAACATATTTGAAAAATTTCATTACCAACTATATATCTCCAGTTATCTAAGGTTTCAGAGAATATGTGTCCTTTTTTTTTGATTATTTTTTTTATATTTTTTGGCAAAGTATCTTTAAAAGATCTTAAGCCTTGAATAGTTTTAAACCTCTGCTTAGTATTATTTTTAAATTGCATATGACAAAATCTATACTAACAAAAAAAATTCTTTATTGGTACGATAATAATAAAAGATTGTTACCGTGGAGAAAAAAACTCTCCCAAGTTAAAAAGGAATATTATACATTAGTGAGCGAATTTATGTTGCAACAAACACAGGTTATAACTGTGGTTCCATATTTTAATAATTTTATAAAAGACATCCCCAACATAAGCTCATTAGCAAAAATTAATGAGCATAAGCTTTTAAAATATTGGGAGGGGTTAGGTTATTACTCTAGAGTTAGAAATTTAAAAAAGACAGCACAGATATTAAAAAAAGATTTTAAAGGAAGATTACCCAGCACCATTGAAGAGTTAAAGCTATTACCTGGAATAGGGGAGTATACGGCAAACGCAATAATGGCAATCGGTTTTAATAAGCCATTTATTCCATTAGATGGAAATATTGAAAGATTAATTAAAAGATTGTTAAACTTAAAATTAATTAATGAAGTTTCGAAAGAAAATCTTATTAGTAAAAAAAAAATATTGGGCATCTCAGTTAGAGCAAGCGATTATGCACAAGCCTTAATGGAATTAGGAGCACTCATTTGTCGATCTAAAAACCCTTTATGCGGTCAATGCCCTTTAACGAAAAATTGTAAATCATTTAGAAATAATGATTTTGAAATAATAAAAAAAAGAAAAAAAAGGATTAATAAATTTTATTTATTAAAAGTTTATAAAAAAAATAACCAGTTTTTATTGGTTAAAAATACTAGATTTAATTTTCTAAAAAATTTGAAAATATTTCCTATGGATGAAATACCCAAGCATAACAACTTAGAAAAAGATCTAAACTTTAAAATTTCTAATATGAATATGAATATAATTGTTCAATTCGCCAAGATAAAAGGATCAATTCCAAATTCTTCTTGGATTGATAGTTCTAAGCTTGATAGTTATACTTTACCAACATTTACTAGGAAGATTTTTAGTTATTTAGAAAAAAACCAATGAAAAAAATAGCAATAATAGGTGGTGGAATATCGGGACTATATATTGCAAACCTTTTAAGAAAAAACTCAAGTTATGAAATCACAATTTATGAAAAAAACAATTTTGTTAATCTAGAGAAAGGTTATGGCATTCAACTTTCAGTTAACAGTATTAAATTATTAAATGAAATAGGGTTTCAGAACATTAATTTAGAAGATAAATTTCATCCTAATAAAGTAGATTTCTATTCTTTAAAAAATAAGAAGAAGATATGTGATTTGAATATATCAGTTTTTAATAACACTGAAGTTAAGCACACAACACTACAAAGATTTACTTTAATTAATTTTTTAAAAAATAGACTTCCTGAAAATTTCATAAACTATAATAAAAAAGTCACTAAAATTAATTATGAGGGTGATAATATCGAAGTAACTTTTGGAAATAGTGCTTCAATTAAATGTGATTATTTAGTTATATCTGATGGGGTATTTTCAAAATCAAAATCATTAATCACTAAAAAAGAAATTAAACCAAAATATTTTAAATCTATTGCTTTAAGAGCAACTGTAGACCGTGATAGTCTTCATGGCATTGACCCAAGCAACATATCTCTGTCCTTAGGGTCTAACTTACACTCTGTATCATACCCAATTGATAACAAGGGTCGGTTAAATTTTATTAGTATTTTAAGAAAAAAGCTTAGTATTAATGAGCTATCTGATCATTCTTTATTTGAGAAAAGTGATTTTATTTCATCTATTTTATCTGAAATATCAAAACAAATAGACCCAGATATTATTAAAAATTTAAAAGATGTTAAGTGTTTTCCAGTATTTGTTAGTTCTGAAATACATCAGCCAATAAATAAAAACACATTTCTTATTGGTGATGCTTTTTTTGCTTTTCCTCCAACTTTTGCACAAGGCGCATCCCAATCAATAGAAGTTGCCCATGAATTATATAAAAATTTAGAAAATGAAGATAATCAATTTAATGTTGAGAGAATTGAAAGAACTAAGATAATTGATCGAAAATCAAGATTTAACTATTTTGCTTTTCATCTTTCCAATCCAGTATTAGTTTGGATCAGGAACATCTTAATGAAATATTTAGTTCAAAATAATAAGTTTATTAATAGTTATTTAGGAAAAATTTATAAAAATTAATTATTAGCAATTAATCTTTGTCTTAAGCTGTCTATTGGAACACTCACACCGTTTACATTACAATACCAATAAGTCCAACCATTACAACTTTCAGAACCAAGAATAGTTGCTGCAACTTTATGAATAGATCCTTCAGATTGATTATGCTTGATGCTTCCATCAGCCATAATTTTAGCAACAATTTTTTTCTTTTGGTCAAAAATACTTGTTCCAGGTTTTATAATTCCTAACTCTACTAAAGACCCAAAAGGAATTCTTGGTTTAGATCTATTGTTTTTAAGTGTATCTAGGAAGTTATCTTTTATTGGTTTTGTTTTTTTTAATCTTTCTTCTGTGGCCTTAAAATAATTTTTTTCTTTTTCAATTCCATAGTAATTTCTACCTAATTTTTTAGCAACTGTTGCAGTAGTTCCAGACCCTAAAAAAGGATCTAAAATTAAATCACCTTTATTTGAAGATGCTAATAATACCCTATGAAGTAAAGACTCAGGTTTCTGCGTTGAGTGAACCTTTTTTCCATTTTTCTTAAGTCTTTCTGCTCCATTGCAAATAGGTAATTTCCAGTCTGATCTCATTTGAAGATCATCATTTAAGCATTTTAAAGATTGATAGTTAAAAGTATATTTTGATTTTTCACTTTTAGACGCCCAAATCAATGTTTCATGGGCGTTGGTAAATCTTGTTCCTCTAAAATTAGGCATTGGATTATTCTTGTTCCATATGACATCATTTAAAATCCAGAATCCCAAATTTTGTATTGCAGTTCCTACTCTGAAAATATTGTGATAACTTCCTATAACCCAAATAGCTCCATTTTTTTTTAAAATTCTTTTACATTCAGAAAGCCAAGCAACTGTAAATTCATCGTATTTTCTAAAACTTTCAAATTGATCCCACTTATCATTGACAGCGCTGACTTTACTCCTATCGGGTCTTGAAAGTGAATTTTTTAATTGAAGGTTGTAAGGAGGGTCAGCAAAAACAAGATCAAAAGTTTCGCTTGGAATTTTTTTTAATTCCTCAAGGCTGTCACCATTAATAATTTTATTTTTAAAACTGTTTTCCATTTTATATAAGACAATTAGACTCGAAACAGATTCTAGGGTCAACCTCAGATTGAATTAAATAGATTCAATTTGTGTTTATAATTTTTAAACGACTAGATATTGTGCTGTTATACGTGAAACTTATTTAAAGTTCGAGATAGGGGAGAACGTTTTGCGGTGATACTTGGTAATACCAAACTTCTTAATTGCTCTTAGGTGCTCTTTAGTTGCATAACCGAAGTTAGTATCCCAACCATAATTGCCAAATTGTTCTGAAAGTTTTGTGATAAATCTGTCTCTACTGACTTTAGCAATAATTGAAGCTGCTGAAATGCTTGGAATTTTCTGATCCCCTTTTATGACGAATTCTAAGTTATAATTTTTAAGGTCAGGTAGTTTATTACCATCAATTAAAACAAGAGAAGGTTTCTTTTTAAGTTTTATTATTGCTCTTTTCATTGCAAGCAAGCTTGCATGCAGTATATTTATTTTTTCAATTTCTTTAGTTGATGCTTTGCCTATAGCCCATATAGAATTTTCTCTAATATACTTATCAAGGTCTTCTCTTTTATCTTTAGTTAAACTTTTTGAATCTTTTAATAATCTTTTATTAATTGATTTATTCAATATTACAGCCGCTGCATAAACTGGACCGATTAAGCTACCTCTACCAACCTCATCAACACCAGCTAAAATTTTCATTAAATATCTAGATTTAAATCAGTAATTTTTTGTCTTATATTTTTTAAGTCTTCCCATGAATATTTTTTATTTTCTGGAACCCTTAAAAGATATGAAGGATTAAAGGTTATGATAACATTATAATTTGTGTTTTTTACTATGACGTTTTTCCACTTTCCTCTCTCAATAGAGATTTTACTTTTCAAGCCAGTTAACGACTCCATAGCAGTGCTTCCCATAAGAATTATGATTTTGGGCCCTATGATTGAAATATGTTTTTGAAGAAATTGTGAATATCTTTTTATTTCCATGGATGAGGGTTTCCGATCTTCTGGAGGTCTAAAGTTTACAGCATATGTAGAGTAAATATTTTCTTTTTTAATATTTATTGAAATTAACATTTTTTTTAAAAGGGTACCAACCTCACCTACAAATGTTAGTCCAACTCTATCTTCATCGAGGCCTGGAGCTTCTCCAATTAACATTATAGCGCTATTAATATTTCCATCACCTAATACCATTTTTTTGGAATTATTTTTTAGACTACAATCTTCAATATCGTTTATTTCTTCTTTTAACTTAGCAAGTCCTTTTTCTTTATCTATCTCAGAGACAACATCTTCAGCTTTTAAATTATTAGTGATATTTTTTAATCTATTGATAGGGTTTTCATCAAAAATAAAGTTAGATCCAATAGAATTTATCAATTCAGAATTATAATTCGTGTTTTGATTTATTACTTTTTTAGACATACAATGGCTCAATGTTCATAAAGTTTTTTAAATTTATTTTAATAATATTATTATATCAGAGTCCATTATACTCAAAAAGTAAGACTTTAAATGACTTTAATTCACGTTATTTATCTAATTATTTTTCTGGCATTGTCGCTTATGAGAACAATGATAACTCTGAAGCTTTAAAGTTTTTCAAAACATCAAAGTTTTTAATTAAACGGCACAATAAATATCTTGAAAATTACATAAACACGTTAGTGCTTGAAGGTAAGGTTCATCAAGCTACTAATGAAATTAAGAAAAACTTTAATGAAAATAATTCTAAATTTTTTGAAGCACATTTAATTTTAGCCATAGACAGCCTTAAGAAAAAAAATTATAAAAAAAGTATAGACCATCTTCAAAGATCTTATAAATTTATCAACAATGATAGATTGGCTATAATAATTTTCGAAACATTAAACCAATACTTATACGTTTTTAAAGAAAATAAAATTCCAAGTGAGAAAAAAAATTTTGGAAACTTTACATTTATTAATGAAGTCTTTCAAAGGTGTTACTTAGGCGACAAAGATACAAAAAATTATTTTGATAAAATGATTAATCAAGTAAATGATAAAAACTACTCTAGGTATATTTTTTTTTATATAAATTATTTAATTGAAAACAATAAATATGATGAAGCAAAAAAGATAACAAATAATCTAGATTACTTAAATTCTCCACTACTTATTTCGCAGGGAAAGAAATGGATTGAAGATCAAAAGTTAGAAGAATTTAAAAAAATTTTCTCATGTAATAATACAACAGATATAGTAAGTGAATTTTTTTTTTTAATATCTAGCCTTTATTCTTCTCAAGAAAATTATGAAAAGTCTAATTTTTATTTAAACATATCCTATTATTTAAATCCTAAATTTAAATTCAATTTAACTTTACTAGCAGAAAACTATTACCTTAATAATGATTACCACAGTACTTTAAGAATTTTAAAATCTTTTAATGAAAAAGATAATATTTATTATTGGTATAAATTAAAGAAAGAAGCTCAAATTATTTTAAAACAACAAGATGCTAATTCATCTTTAGATTTTATTAACTCAAAATTTAAAAAAATTAAAAATCCATCTGTAAAGATAATTTTTGATATGGCAAATTTTAACAAAAACGCAAAAGAATATAAAAAAGCAATAGAACATTATGATCAAATACTTTTAAAAATAAATGTAAACTCTCCACTTTACTCTGAGGTTTTATATAGAAGAGGAGGCAGTTATGAGAGATTGGGTGATTATGAAAATTCAGATAAAGACCTATTAAGATCTTTGGATATTGACCCAGATAATTCTTATGTATTGAATTATTTGGCATATTCATGGTTGGAAAGAAAATATAAAATAAACACAGCACTTCAGATGCTTGAAAAAGCTTATGCAGAAAAAAGTAATGACCCTTATATAATAGATTCAATAGGTTGGGCTTACTATTTAATTGATGATTATGAAAAAGCAGAAAGTTTTTTGAAAAGAGCAGTTGAGTTAATGCCACAAGATCCAATTGTTAATGATCATTATGGAGACATTTTATGGAAATTAGATAGAAAAATTCAAGCAAGATATTTTTGGGAAAATGTTTTAAATTTAGAAGAGACAGAAGGTAAAATGAAAAAAGTCATTAAAGGGAAATTGATTGAAGGCTTAAGTAACTCTTAATACATGAATAGTTTCAAGATTAAATCTTATGCTAAAATAAATCTTGCACTAAACGTAACCGGGAAAAAAACAAAACTACACAAAATTGAAACTCTGATTTCCTTTATAGATTTATACGATTTAATTCACTTAAAAAAAATTAAAAAAGAAAATCATAAAATAATTTTTAAAGGAAAGTTTTCTAAAAGTATTGGTAAAATAAATACAGTCACAAATTTGCTAAAATTATTAGATAAAAAAAATTATCTTAATAGCCAAAAATTTGAGATTAAAATTATCAAAAATATACCTCAAGAAGCTGGAATGGGTGGCGGCTCAATGAATGCAGCTAGTCTAATCAATTTTTTTATTAATCAAAAAATATTAAAGATAAAAAAAGATGAATTAATAAAGCTGACAGGGAAACTAGGTTCTGACGTTATTTTGGGAATAAATCCAGCCATTGCAATTCTGTCACATAATGGAGATTTAAAAAAATATAATAAAGATATTAAACTTCACACATTAGTTGTAAAACCTACTTTTGGCTGTTCAACTAAATATATTTATTCGAAAGTAAAATCATTCTCCAAACCTCAATTTAGTTTCCCTAAGCTAAAAATGTTTGAGGTGAAATATCTTAAAACTTTGAATAATGATCTCGAAAAAATAGCCTTTAAAAAATATCCAAAACTTAAAAAAATTAAATTATTTTTATCAAACACACCTAACAATATGTTTGTCAGAA